>Ga0056909_1000200_pt1 | contig 85865 bp, 72 predicted proteins | sample EBPBio102011_DNA_FD_62115 | JGI IMG/M metagenome (GOLD analysis project Ga0056909, IMG submission 62115) | Wastewater treatment Type I Accumulibacter community from EBPR Bioreactor in Madison, WI, USA - Reactor 1_1/10/2011_ DNA | ecosystem: Engineered > Bioreactor > EBPR > Anaerobic-Aerobic >... | reverse complement strand
CGCTTCATCCCTCCCTCCGTCCGCTGCCTCGCAACGAACGGTCTGACAGAACGTCAGGGGGGTCAAAATTGCACGCCGATACCCCGCCTTAGGGGGTCAAAATTGCACGCCGAAACACAGACATGTCCCAACTCGGGCGGGGGAAACGCGGTGCATTTCCTGATCCCGCCTGGCCCACATGGCGATCGGCCGAAGGGCCCTAGAAGCCCAGCCGGTCCCGAAGCGCAAACCAGCTCATCGCCGCCACGAGGATCGGCGAGCGCAGCGCCGCGCCGCCCGGAAAGCGCGGGCTGGGGATCGAGGCCATGACGTCGAACCGCTCCGCCTGACCGGCGGTCGCTTCGGCCAGAAGCCGCCCGGCCAGCGTCGCCAGCGCGACCCCGTGCCCGGAATAGCCAGCGGCGGACAGCGCCCCCGGCCCAAGCCGCGCGAAATAGGGCATCCGCTTCACGGTGATGGCAAGCGTGCCGCCCCAGGCATAGTCGATCTTCACATCCCGAAGGCCGGGATAGACCTGCAACATGGGCTTGCGCGCTACCGCGGCAATGTCGGCCGGGAAGCGATAGCCATAAGTCTCGCCGCCGCCGAACAGCAGACGGTTGTCGTCCGACAGGCGCCAGTAATTGACCACGAACTTCGAATCGGCGACGGCGACGTTCTGCGTCAGCACCTCGGCCGCGCGGTCGCCCAGGGGCTCGGTCGCGACGATGAAGTTGTTGATCGGCATGACGCGGGCGGCGACCTGTTCGTTCAGACCGCCCAGGTAGCCGTTGCAGGCAACGATCACATGGTCGCAGACGACGCGACCCAGATCGGTGCGCACCACGCTTTGCGCGCCCGCCGACCGGGCAAGGTCCAGATGATGGACCTGCGTGCCTTCATGGATCACGGCCCCCGCCGCCGAAGCGGCCTGCGCAAGCCCGATGGCATAGTTCAGCGGATGGACATGGCCCGCGCCATGGTCCAGGTCGCCGCCCTTGTAGGCGTCCGAGGGCAGGATCGCGCGAAGGGCGTCGCGCGACAGGGGCTCGATCCGGTCATAGCCATAGTCGCGTGCGAGCTTCGCCGCATACTCATGCGCATGGCGGGTTTCGGCGTCGGTCTGGCAGGCGTGCGCGATGCCGGGATGGAAGGTGCAGGGCATGGCATGGCGCGCGATCAGGTCGCGCACCATGTCGACGGCCTCGACCGCCAGGTCCCACATCGCCCGCGCGCGGTCGCGGCCCACCTCGGCCTCGAGCCAGTCCTGGTCCTGCCGTTGCCCGCTGCCGACCTGTCCGCCATTGCGGCCAGAGGCGCCGAAGCCCACGCGGTGTGCCTCCAGGACCCGGACCTTGAAGCCCCGCTCGGCCAGGTGCAGGGCGGCCGAAAGGCCCGTATAGCCCGCGCCGATCACGCAGACATCGGCCCTGACCTCGCCCCTCAGCGGATCGAACGGGGCAAGCTCGGCCCGCGTCGCGGCATAGTAGCTGGCCGGATACTGTCCCCGGCGGTCGTTGGCGTAAAGCAGGTCCATGGGTCACACGTTCAAGAGAAGATGCTCGCGCTCCCACGGGCTGATGACCTGCTGGAACTCCTTGAACTCGTCACGCTTGACCGATTCGTAGACTTTGCAGAAGTCCGGGCTCAGCACCTCCTGCAACGGCGCGCAGTCGGCCAGAAGGTCGAGCGCATCGCCAAGGTTCAGGGGAATTTCATCGTCGTTCGCGGTGAATTCGATGGTGCGCTCGGGGCGGGGTTCGATCTTTTCCATCAGGCCGAGGTAGCCGCAAGCCAGGCTCGCGGCGATGCCGAGGTAGGGGTTGCAGTCCATGCCGGCCAGCCGGTTTTCCACCCGCCGCGCGCTGGCGGTCGACACCGGGACGCGCAGGCCCGTGGTGCGGTTGTCGCGCCCCCATTCGACGTTGATCGGCGCGGCAAAGCCCGGCACGTAGCGGCGGTAGCTGTTGACGTAGGGCGCCAGGAGCGCGATCGCCGCCGGTAGATACTTCTGCATCCCGCCGATGAAATGCAGAAAGGCGGGCGTCTCCTTGCGGCCTTCCGAAAAGATGTTCTTGCCGCTGTCCTTCGACACGATGGAATGGTGGATATGCATCGCAGACCCCGGCTCGCCCTCGATCGGCTTGGCCATGAAGGTCGCATAGCAGTCCTGCCGGAGTGCCGCCTCGCGGATCAGCCGCTTGAAGAAGAAGATCTGGTCCGCAAGCTCGATCGGGTCGCCATGGGCGAGGTTGATCTCGATCTGGCCGGACCCGCCTTCCTGCAGGATGCCGTCGATCTCGAACCCCTGCGCTTCGGCGAATTCGTAGATGTCGTCGATGACCCGGCCGTATTCGTCCACTGCCGACAGGGAATAGGCCTGTTTCGCGGCGGCGCGGCGGCCCGACCGGCCCATGGGCGGTATGACGGGCAGGTTCGGGTCGATGTTGCGCGCGACCAGGAAAAACTCCATCTCGGGCGCGACGACCGGCTTCCAGCCCTGGGCGTCATACAGCTCGACCACCCGCTTGAGGACGTTGCGGGGCGCGGTCGGCACCATGCGGCCGGCGTCGTCCACCACGTCATGAATGACCTGCAACGTCGGGCTCGCGGCCCAGGGTGCTGCAACGGCGGCCGAGAAGTCGGGGACCAGAACCATGTCGGGTTCGGTGAAGTCACCGAGCGGATTGTCGGCCCATTCGCCGGTGATGGTTTGCAGGAAGATCGAGTTCGGCAGGAAGAAGGACTTCTGCTTGGCGAATTTCGAGGCAGGCATGGCCTTGCCGCGCGCCACTCCGGCCAGGTCGGAGACGATGCACTCGACCTCGTCGACGCGGCCGGTTCCGATATAGTCGCGGGCGGCTTGGGGCAGTTTCTGGGTCCAGTCGGACATGAATCACACTCAGGTGTTTGGACGGGATTGTTTGAAGAAGTCGGCGATCTTTTGCGCGACAAGGGCCGAGTCGTTGTCGTGCCCGAGCTTTGCGGCGGCCTCGGCCATCACGTCGGGGGGGACGAGGCCGGGCGCGCGGGTGCGCAAAAGCCCGTCGATGAACTCGTCGGAAAATTCCGGGTGCGCCTGAACCGTAAAGGCCCGGTCGCCGTAGACCAGCGCCGCATTGGCGCAGAATTCGTTCGAGGCGACGACCTCTGCCTCGTCGGGCACTTCGGTCACCTGGTCGCGGTGCCAGGCATTGATGCGGACCGGCTGGCCCTCGAAGTCATAGTCCTGCGGCCCGACTGCCCAGCCGGCATCATAGCGTTCGACCTTGCCGCCCATGGCCTGCGCGATGATCTGGTGGCCGAAGCAGATGCCGACCAGGGGCACCTCCTCGGCCATCGCCTTGCGGATGAAATCCTCGAGCGGGCGGATGAAGGGATGGTCCTCATAGGCGCCATGGCGCGAGCCGGTGATGAGCCAGCCGTCGCAATCATGGACCGAGACGGGGAAGTGCATCGCCTCGACATGGTAGGTGCGGAATTGCAGGCCGCGATTGGCCAGCAGGGTGCGGAAGAAATCGGGATAGTCGCCCATGTCGTCGCGGAGCGCGTCGGGTGACTGGCCAGTTTGAAGGATGCCGATCAGCATGAAAAGCTCGGTGTTGTGGATAAACGAAGGCTAAACCCGCCCCCCGCGCGCATGCAAGGGGGCAGGCGGTCCCGGGGGGCCGCGGCGGCCCCGAGGGGTATCGGGGGGCCTCAGACCGTGTCGAGGTAGATTTCGGTCTGCTCTGCCGGCGACAGTTCCGCCATGTAATGCACTTCCTGCCGCTTGGTCAGCGCCAGGTTGTTGATGAGCTCGCGCGGGAAGATGCGGGCCATCTTCGGGCTCTTTTCAAAAACGTTGACGGCCTCTTCCCAGGTGTCGGGGATCAGCGGCAGGTCGAGCGCATAGGCGTTGCCGGTGATCGGCGGCGGCGGCTCCATCTGTTCCTCGATGCCGATCAGCGCGGCGCCCAGGATTGCGGCCAGCATCAGATAGGGGTTCACGTCGCCCCCGGCCGTCCGGTGCTCGATCCGCCTGGCCGACGGGCTGCCCGACGGGATGCGGATCGCCGAGGTCCGGTTCTCATAGGCCCAGCAGACCGCATTCGGCGCGTGCGCCTCGGGGATCAGGCGCTCGTAGCTGTTGGCGTGGGGCGCGAAGAGCAGCGTCGAATCGTGCATCGCCCAGAGGCAACCCGCGACCGCGTGGCGCAGCAGGTCCGACCCTTCCGGCCCGCCGTTCGAGAAGACGTTCCGCCCCTCGCTGTCGATGACAGAGAAGTGGGTGTGAAGCCCGTTGCCGGAATATTCGGGATAGGGCTTGGCCATGAAGCTGGCTGCAAAGCCGTGGCGGCGGGCCAGCCCCTTGACCAGCATCTTGAAGAGCCAGGCATCATCCGCCGCGCGCAGCGGGTCGTCCTGGTGCATCATGTTGATCTCGAACTGGCCGAGGCCCATTTCCGAGATCGCCGTGTCGGCCGGGATGTCCATCTCTTCACAGGCATCGTAAAGGTCGGTGAAGAAGGTGTCGAAGGCGTCGAGCGCGCGGATCGACAGGATCTCGGACGCTTTCCTGCGCTTGCCGGACCGGGGCGAGGGCGGAACCTGCAAGGTCTTGCCGCTGTCGTCGATCAGGAAGAACTCAAGCTCCATCGCCACGACGGGCGTGAGGCCGCGCGCCTTGTAACGGTCGACCACGGCGCGCAGCGCGTGGCGGGGGTCGCCCTCGTAGGGCCGGCCGTCCTCGTGGAACATCCAGATCGGCAGAAGCGCTGTCGGCGCCTCGAGCCAGGGCATCGGCATGAAGCCGCGTTCGGTGGGTTTCAGGATCCCGTCCGCATCGCCCGATTCAAAGAGCAGCGGGCTGTCCTCGATATCCTCGCCCCAGATGTCCAGGTTGAGGACCGACATGGGGAAGCGGGTGCCGTCTGTCACCACCTTGTCTGCGAAACGTGCGGGGACGCGCTTGCCGCGCGCCTGTCCGTTCAGATCCGCGGCAGCCACACGGATCGTGCGCACCTGAGGGTGCTTTCTGAGCCAGTCTTTCATCATCTTTCAATGCCAGGGCCCGGTCCCATCCGCACCGCTGGCCGGGACGATCCCCGGAAAGCGGGGATGGGGGCCATGCCCTTGGCCCTTTCTCCCGTTTCGACCAATCCCATCCGTCCCGGAAGTCAGGTGCGGACGCCGCTTCGCGCAGTCCGGGGTCGCTTCCGCCAGCCCGGTGAATTTGATCAAAACAGAGGATGCCTGCTTTGCGGCCCGATGGCAAGCGGAATCTGGCCTGCCGTCAGGTCAGGCGTCCCGGGGCAACCGCTCTGCGTCAGTCAGGGGCGCAGGAACCGGCACGGCAAGATAGGCCTCTGCCGGGATGGCGACGATGCCGCGAAGGCCGGTCGTGGAGCTTGGCAGCGTCGCAATCGCCGCCCCGAGCGCGTCGAAAAGGGCAGGGGCCAGCGTGGCGCGGCCGGTGATGAAGGGCAGGCCCGGCGTCGGGGGCGTCCGGGTCAGGATCGTCAGCCGGCGCACCACATCGGGGCGGAACCGCTCGACGAGCCGCCATGTCACCGCGTCGATGGCGGCGATGTCGGCGTGGCCCGCGGCCACATCCTCGGCGCTTTGGCGGTGCGAGCCAGTCTCGCGCACTCGCGTGAACCGCCCGCTCGCCTCGGCCGCCATATTCTGCGGTGCGGCCCAGCCGGACTGGCTGTCCGGCCCGTTGATGGCCAGCCTGCGGTCCAGAAAGTCCCGCCAATCCGCGCCCGCCTCATCGGTCCGCGCCACCATCACCGACTGGTAATAGCCCGGCTCCAGCCCCGGCAGGCCATAATCCGGCGTGCCGACCAGCGTCGCACGGCCATGCAGCGCCGTCCGGTAGGGAAAGCCGCAGGTCTGGCCAAGGAACAGATCGGGGCTTCGCCAGGCGGCCCACATGTCGGTCGCCCGGTCGACGGCCCGTGGCCCCGTGCCGCCGAGCCGGGCGCGCACCGCCGACCAGAGCGCGTCCGTCTCGTCCCGGACCTCGGTCCAGTCATACATGCCAAGCGAAACGATCAATTCCCGTCCCCGGCGATGACGCGCTGCCGCGCGATCGCGCTGTCCTTGTCGGATATGCCCAGAAGCGATGCGATCAGGCGGATCAGCGCCTCTTCATCCGCCGACCTGTCCTGATCGGCCAGCGCGATGGACCAGAGCGCCGCCATCACCTCCATCCGGTCCTCGTAGGGAACCGCCTCTTTCACAGCACGGGTGAAGCGCACCGTGTCGGGCGCCTCTGCCTCGAGCTTTTCGGCCTCTTGCCGAAGCGCCACCGCCTCGAACGGCGACAGTTGGTAGTGCGCCGCCAGATAGGCGTCGATGCGCGCGACCTCGGCGGCCGCATAGTCGCCATCGGCCCGCGCCAGCCGCACCAACAGGGCCGCGAGCGCAAGGCGCCCCGAGGGGTTCGGCGCCCGGTTCGGCGCGGAGGTAAGCGATGAGAGAAGCCGTTGGAACATGGGGACCAGATAAGCGCTCAGACCGCGCGGGGCAATGCACGGGCGCGCGACCCGAGCCAATCCGCGATCCGGTCCGGGTCGGCCGAAAGCTCCGTTGCCAGATCGCCGGCGAACGCCTCGAACGCCTGCCGGTTCTGCCGGTTGACGCCGACGACGACCGGCACGCCCGCGCCCATCGCCTCGGCGATCAGCGTGCGGAAGCCGCGGCCTTCGGCCTCGTGCTTGCCGAACTTGTTGACGATCAGAACCTCGGCCCGGGGCAGGCGGCCGGCACTGACCGCGACCGCCTCTTCAAGCGCCGCCGTATCGAGACGGCAGCCGCTCGAATGGACGCCAAGGCACTGGCTGATGCTGATGGTCGGGCCGTCCGGCAGAAGCGTCAGGTCCATGTCGCAGACGCCACGCGCGTCCGAGGCGCCATTGACCTGCACGGCCCCCGCAAGGCGCCAGCCCGCCGCCTTGAGCGACGACGCGAGCGCCCCCAGAAAGAGGTCGTTCGCGCCGCGCTCAGCCAGTTGGACGAACCCCAGCACGGCTACATCACGCCCGGCACGACCTGATCGGGCGGCCGGTGTCCGTCGGCGAAGGTCTTGATATTGATGATGACCTTCTCGCCCATCTCCAGCCGCCCCTCCTCTGTCGCGGATCCCATGTGCGGCAGAAGGACGACGTTCGGCAATTCGCGCAGCCGCGGGTTCACCGCCACCCCATGTTCATAGACATCGAGCCCCGCGCCCCCCAGTTCCCCCGCCCTCAGCATCCGCGTGAGCGCGTTTTCGTCCACCACCTCGCCCCGCGACGAGTTGATGAGGATCGCGCCCGGCTTCATCAGTTTCAGCCGCCGCGCGTTCATCAGATGGAAGGTCGAGGGCGTGTGCGGGCAGGTGATCGCCACCACATCCATGCGTGACGCCATCTGGTCCAGGCTGTCCCAATAGGTCGCCTCCAGCGGACCCTCGACCTCGGGCCGCAGGCGGCGGCGGTTGTGGTAGTGGATCTGCATCCCGAAGGCCCGCGCCCGCCGCGCGACCGCCTGTCCGATGCGGCCCATGCCCAGGATGCCGAGCCTCCGGCCCCCCATGCGCCCGCCCAGGAAGGCGGTGGGCGACCAGCCGCTCCAGTCGCCCCTCTGCATGGCGCTGAGCCCCTCGGGGATGCGCCGGATGACGGCCAGCATCAGGGCCATGGTCATGTCAGCCGTATCTTCCGTCAGGACACCCGGCGTGTTCGACACGAGGATCCCCCGCTGCCGGGCCGTGGCCACGTCGATATTGTCGACCCCCGCGCCGTAGTTGGCGATGAGACGAAGCCGGTCGCCGGCCTGCGCCAGCACGCCCGCGTCGATCTTGTCGGTGATCGTCGGCACCAGCACGTCGGCTTCAGACATGGCGGCGATCAGGTCCTCGCGGCTCATCGGGCTGTCATCCTCGCGCAGGCGCACGTCGAAAAGTTCCGACATGCGCGTCTCGACCGCCGGGGGAAGCCGCCGGGTGACGATCACTGTCGGCCTTTTCGTCACCATGGCATTGATCCCCTTTTATTTTCGATCCCCTGTGGTGCAAATTGCCGTCGAACGCGCTAAGCCACAAGTCCGAAAGCGTGGCGGGAAAGACGGGTGCGGCAGATGGTCCTTCAGGTCGGACGGATGGCGGGCGCAGTCCTGATCGTGGCGGTTCTGTCTGCGGTTCTGTCTGCGGTTCTGGCGGCGGGCGCCCCGGCGCAGGAGCTGGAAAACGGCGGCGGCGACGGCGCGGTGATCGAGCCGGGCCATGGCAGTTCGACGAACCTGCCGGTGCCGCGCTATGTCTCGCTCAAGACCTCGGACGGCAACGTCCGGCGGGGCCCCAGCCTTGAGCACCGCGTCGACTGGGTCTTTCACCACCGCGACATGCCCCTGCGGATCACCGCCGAATTCGAACATTGGCGCCGGGTCGAGGATAACGAGGGGCAGGGCGGCTGGATTTATTACACCATGCTGTCGGGCGTCCGCACCCTTTTGGTGACGACCGACAAGGCCGAACTGCACGAGGCGCCGGACGACAAGAGCCCGGTCGTGGCACTGGCCGAGGAAGGCGCCATTGGCAAGCTGGGCTCCTGCAAGAAGGACTGGTGCGAACTGAGCGGCGCGGGCGCGGACGGCTGGGTGAAAAAGTCCGATGTCTGGGGTGTGGACGCGGACGAGGAACGGCCCTAAAGGGCCGGCTCGGGCAGGCTGACGGAGGCGCGACATGGCGGGACAGGGATCGGTGCGGATGAACCTTTCCGCCGGGCTGGCGTCTGTCGGCGTGGCCGGGACGCTCGTCCTGCTGAAGGTCTGGGCGCTTGGCACGACGGCCAGCCTGTCGGTCGCGGCCTCGCTCGCCGACAGCGCGCTCGACCTCATGATGTCGCTCGCCGGGCTGATGGCCATCGTCTATGCCGCCCGGCCAGCGGACGAGGATCACGCCTTCGGCCATACGTCGGTCGAGGATCTGGCGGCCCTTGGTCAGGCGGTCTTCATCGCCATTTCCGGCACGGCGATCGGCTGGACGGCGGTGAACCGGCTTCTGGGGGCGGGGGGCGAGCTGGCGCTGCGGGACGAAGGCAAGGGCATGATCGTCATGATCCTGTCGATTGCCATCACGCTCGCACTCGTCCTGTGGCAGCGGCGGGTGGCCAAGCGCACCGGCAGCCGGGTCGTGGCGGCCGACAGCCTGCATTATGTCTCGGACCTTCTGCCCAACGCGGGGGCGCTGGTGGCCCTTTGGGCCTCGCGCGAGTTCGGGCTTGGCCAAATCGATTCGCTCGTGGCCCTCGCTGCCGCAGTGATGCTGCTTTTCGGCGCGAGCCGCATCGGCAAGGGCGCGTGGGATGCGCTGATGGACCGCCGCGCCGACCCCGCTCTGATCGCCGCCATCGGCGACATCGCACGCAGCTGGCCCGGCGTTCACGGCTTTCACGACCTGAAGACCCGGTCGGCCGGAAGCCGGGTCTTCGTGAACCTGCATATCGAGCTCGACGGCAACCAGTCGCTGCGCGAGGCCCATGCGATCGGCGCGGGGCTCCGGCGGCAGATTTTGCAGGAGTTTCCCCAGACTGATGTGATTATTCACAAGGATGTGGCCGGGGAAGGCTGAGGGGCTCGCCTCACCCCGGCGACGGCAATTCAGCGGCGGCTGTCCTGTTCGACCGGGCCGCCTTGGTCCGCTGCCATTCGCTAGGCGCGACCCCTGTCACACGACGAAACTCGCGGTTGAAGTTGGATTTCGTGTTGAAGCCGCTGTCCAGCATCGCCTCGATGACAGAGGCCCCGTCGTCGATCAGCCTGCAGGCGTGGCGGATCCGCCAGGCGTTCACGTAGCGCGAAACATTGGCGCCGGTCGCGCGGTTGACCGCCGCCGAAAGGCGCTTCTCGGGTAGGTGCAGCCGCCGCGCCAGCCGCGCCACATTGAGATTCGGGTCCAGATGCGCTGGCTCACGCGAGAGGAACGCCTCGAGCCGTGCAAGAATATCGGTGTCTTCCGCGATCGCCTGTCGGGGCGGGGCGACGGGCTCGTCCGTTTCGGTATCCTCTGCTCCCGCTGCCCCAGGGCTGCCGCTCAGCAGGCCCAGAAGCAGGAGCGCAAGCGAGGATGAACCTGTAATCAACCAGCCAGCCCATGCTGAATGGCCGGTTGCAAAAGCAACGGCGATCAGAATGTCGCTGACGCCCGAGGCAATGAGCGCCCAGCCCAGAACCTTCCATATTATGCCGGGCGTCTCGCCCGCCTCGAGCCGCGCCATTGGCATGTCGAAGATGCCGCGGAGTCTCCACAGGATAGCGCTGCCGTAGCCCACAAAAACCAATGGCAGGACGACGTCGGTCGTCTCGGGCGCAAAGATGCAGCAGAAAAGGACGAAGGCCGGGGCAGCGATATGCACGGCTTGGCTTCTCCACGGTAGACGGCGGACGAGCGCATCCTGAAAGGTGATCCATGCCAGCGGCGGGATTGTCGCGGCACTGACGGGCAGGACCGGTTGCAGCCAGGCGACCCCGTAGCCGCCGGTCAAGGCGACCAGGACCGATTGCGCAGCGCAGGCGGCAAGAAAAAGAACAAGCACATGCCTTCCGCCCGAACGGAGGGTTCGCAGGGCGAGATATCCCAGCAGAAGGGCTACGAAGGCGGGGACAGGCAACATCAGCATGTCGCCGTTCTATCCGAAATCCGGATCGTGGCGACCTGAATCCCGAAAAGGGGACGCGCCGGATGCCGGTAATGGCGCAACGGGAACCGGCGTTCGATCAACGGAGGTTCTCATGAAACGCCTTGCCCTGCTTTCGCTCCTTGCCCTGACCCATGCCCTGCCTGCCGCCGCCGATATGCTGCCCGGTTATGACAGGTTCGACCTCACTGCGGCGCATCGCGCTCAGCCGATCGCCGCGTCGATCTGGTATCCGGCGGCCAATGCGACCTACCGCGCACCTGTGGGTGGGGGCCCAATCTTCGATCCGACCCCCGCATTCGTCGGGCCAGCGATCGCGCCGGGACACCATCCCTTGGTTCTGCTGTCGCACGGATCGGGCGGGAACGCGGATGCCTTGGGCTGGCTTTCGGCCGGACTTGTGGCGCGCGGCGCGATTGTTCTGGCGGTCAACCATCCCGGATCGACCAGCGGCGACAGCTCGCCGCGCCGGTCGGTCGACATTAAGGCCCGGGCGAATGATCTTTCTGCCGCACTCGACCTGGTCCTCGCCGACCCGGTCTTCGCGCCCTTCGTCGACCCGCAGAGGGTCAGCGCCGTGGGCTTTTCTTTGGGCGGCACGACGATTCTCGGGCTGGCGGGGCTGCGCTTCGACGGAAAGGTGCAGGATGCGAATTGCGCGACCGGGCCTGAGGCTGCCAATTGCGGGTTCTTTTTGCGGGGGGGCGTGCGTTTCGCCGATGCCCCCGGTTTCTCGGCCGATGCGCGTGATCCCCGTGTCGCCAAGGCGGTCGCCATTGATCCCGGGTTTGGTGGTGCGGTCGACGAGACGTCGCTAGGTGACGCCATTCCCGGGATCGAATTGATCAATCTGGGCGGCGCGGATCGCCTCAGGGCTGTCGACGTCGGTTCCGGGGGCAATGATCTTGCGCGCCGGTTGCCCGAAGCGACCTATGTCGTCGTCGCGCCGGCGACCCATTTCACCTTTCTTGGCACCTGCAAGCCGGGCGCCCCGGAAATTCTGGCGGAAGAGGGTGAGGATCCAATCTGCACCGACCCGGCAGGGTCCGATCGGAGCGCCGTTCACGCACGCCTGATCGATGCTATAGCTGTTAGCCTCGGCCTTTAGCTGTGTGTCCGCGTGTTGTGCCACCCAGCACAGGTTTCACGACATCGCCCAACGAAAAAGGGGCAGGCTCACACCTGCCCCTCTCTGCTCCAACCTCGATCCGCCCCTTACGACGGCATCTTCGTCGTAATCCCCTCGACGAAGAAGTTCATCCCGGCAAGCGTGCCGTCGTCCGGCAGTTCGCCGTCCTTCAGCCAGGCCGAGCCGTCCTGCTTGTTCAGCGGCCCCTGGAAGGCGTGGACCGTGCCGGCGGCGATGCCGTCGCGGATCTTTTCGGCCTCGGCCTTCACATCGGCCGGCACGGCGTCCGAAATCTCGCCGATCCCGACCATGCCCTCCTTGATGCCATACCAGACGTTCTGGCTCTTCCAGGTGCCGTCGATGACCGCCTTGATGCGCTCTTCATAGTAGGGCGCCCAGTTGTCGATGATCGACGAAAGCCGCGGGGTGGGCGCAAACTCGGCCATGTCCGACGACTGGCCGAAGCCGAACTTCCCGGCGGCCTTCAGCGCGGCCAGGGGCGCCGTCGAGTCGGTATGGGCCAGAACCACGTCGCAGCCCTGATCCAGAAGCGCCTTGGTCGCATCGGCTTCCTTGGCCGGGTCGAACCAGGTCGAAATCCAGACGACGGCGATCTCGACGGCCGGGTTCGCCTTGCGGGCGTTGACGAAGGACGAGTTGATGCCCTGCACCACTTCCGGGATCGGGAAGGACCCGATGTAGCCGATCTTGTTCGTCTTGGTCATCTTGCCGGCGATATAGCCGCAGACCGCGCGGCCCTCGTAGAAGCGGGCGTTGTAGGCGCTGGCGTTCGGCGCGGTCTTGTAGCCCGTCGCATGTTCGAACATCACCTTCGGGAACTTGGCCGCGACGTTCTGCACGCTGTCCATGTAGCCAAACGAGGTCGCGAAGATCAGCTTCGCGCCGCCAAGCGCCATCTGGCTCATGACCCGCTCGGCGTCCGCGCCTTCGGCCACGCTTTCCTGCACCATCAGCTCGACCCCGTCGCCAAGCTTCTCCTTCGCCTTCATCGCGGCGTCGTAATGGTGCTGGCTCCAGCCCGTGTCGTTCTTCGGGCCGACGAGCATGAAGCCGACCTTGACCGGGTCCGCCGCGAGAAGGGAGCGCGGCGCAATGCCCGCCGCGAGCCCGAGTGCGGCCCCGCCCTTGAGAATTGTGCGTCTTTCCATAGTTACTCTCCTGTTGCGGGGGCGGTAGGCCCGACCCCTGTCGTTGAGCCGACCTTATCGGGCGGCGTGGAAATTCTGGCCGAGCGATGCGGGCGCGCCCAGGGACGCGCGGCTGCGGCCCGACGACATGATGACCAGCACCAGAATGGTTATCAGATAGGGGGACATCGACAAGTATTGAACCGGAATGGCCGATCCGGCGGCCTGCATGTTCAGTTGCAGGACGCTGATCCCGCCGAAAAGCCAGGCCCCCATCAGAACGCGCCACGGCCGCCAGCTGGCGAAGACGACGATGGCAAGCGCGATCCAGCCGGCACCGGCTGTCATGCCTTCCGTCCATTGCGGCACGCGCACGAGGCTGAGGTAGGCGCCGCCCAGTCCGGCCATCGCGCCGCCGAATCCGATGGCTGCGACGCGGACCAGCCGCACCTTGTAGCCGAGCGAATGGGCCGCATCGTGGTTTTCGCCCACTGCCCGCAGGACGAGCCCCCCCCGGCTTCGCGTCAGGAACCAGGAAATCGCCGCGACGGCGAGGACGGAAAAGTAAACCACCCAGTCATGGCCGAAGAGGACCGGCCCGACGAAGGGCAGGTCGGCCAGCGGGCCAAAGGGCAGCTTGCCGGTCAGCGGCGGCTTCTGCCCGACATAGGACTGCCCCAGAAGCGAGGCGAGCCCCTGGCCGAAGAGCGTCAGGGCAAGGCCCGTCGCCACCTGGTTGGCCATCAGGAACTGGGTCAGAAGCGCGAAGATCATCGACAGGGCCGCACCCCCGGCGGCACCGCCGACGAAGCCCAGGACCGCGCTGCCTGAATGGTAGGCGGCGATGAAGCCGGTGACGGCTCCGACGATCATCATCCCCTCGACGCCCAGGTTCAGCACGCCCGACTTCTCGACCACCAGTTCGCCGAGCGCTGCAAGCAGGATCGGCACCGACGCGACCATCAGCGAGGCGACCAGAACACCGGCATTCATGTGCGAAAGGTCCATCAGCGCGCCCCCGGCAGGATGAAGCGGATGCGGTAGTTGGCCAAGAGGTCGACGGCCAGAAGGAAGAACAGAAGCATCCCCTGGAAGGCCTGGATCGCCGCCGCTGGCAGGCCGAGCACCAGTTGCGCCAGCTCGCCCCCGATGTAGGTGAGCGCCATCAGAAGCCCGGCGAAGAAGATGCCGATGGGATTGAGCCGCCCGAGGAAGGCCACGATGATCGCGGTGAAGCCGTAGCCCGCGCCGAAGTCGATGGTGATCTGGCCGGCGGGGCCAGAGACCTCGAAGAACCCCGCCATCCCGGCCAGCGCGCCGGAAAAACCCATGCAAAGGATGATCAGCCGGTCCGAATTCACGCCCGCGAACCGGGCCGCGCGCGGCGCCTGGCCGGCCAGCTTGATCTGGTAGCCAAGGATGTGGCGTTGCAGCATGACATAGGCCACCGCCACGGCGAGGATCGCCGCGACCCCGCCCCAGTGAAGGCCGGTGCCGGGGATCAGCTCAGGGTTCGCCATGGCCGGGATCTGCGCCAGGTTCCGGCTGCCCGGAAAGCCCGCGCCGTCGGGGTTTCGCAGGAAGTTCAGCGCGGCCGAAGCGATAAGCTGCTTGGCCACATAGACCAGAAGAAGCGACACCAGAATCTCGTTCGTGTTGAACTTCGTCCGAAGGATCGCCGGGATCATCGCCCAGAGGAAACCGCCCAGGGCCCCGGCCGCCACCATCAGGGGAAAGACCCACCGGCTGTCGGTCGGAAAGAAGGCCAGCCCCGCTGCCGCACCGCAGAGCGCGCCGATCACATATTGCCCCTCGGCGCCGATGTTCCAGATCCCGGCCCGAAAGCCCAAGGACAGGCCGATCGCGATCAGGATCAGCGGCCCCGCCTTCACCAGAAGCTGCGGGCGCGCGTAGGACGCATAGTCGGCGCTAAAGAGGGGGTCGAAGAAGATCAGCTTGATCGCCGCCACCGGGTCCTTGCCGAGGATGGCGAACAGGATCCCCCCCGCCACCATGGTCAGCGCCACGGCAAGGAAGGGCGTGGCATAGATCCAGAAGGTCGAGGGGGTGGGGCGCTTTTCAAGCCGGAACATGCTGCACCTCGTCCGTCCCGGAAAGTCCGTGCGCGCCGCCCAGCATCAGGCCGATCCGGTCCACCGTCAGCCCCTCGGTCGGGACCGGCTCGGACAGGCGACCGCCATTCAGGGCTGCGAACTTGTCTGCGATTTCAAGGATTTCGTCTATGTCCTGACTGATGACCAGAACCGCCGCCCCGGCCGACGCCCGGTCCAGGAGCGCCTGGCGGATGAAGGCGGCCGCAGCCGCATCGACGCCCCAGGTCGGCTGGTTCACCACGATGACGAAGGGATTTTGCAGGATTTCCCGGCCGATGACGAATTTCTGCAGGTTCCCGCCCGAAAGCGCCCGCGCCGCGACGCCGGGACCGGGGGTGCGCACGTCGAAGGTCTTGATGACGTCCTCGGCAAAGATCTGCGTCTCGCGCCAGTCGACGAAGCCGTTGCGGGTCAGGCGCTTGCGGTCCGCGCCGGTCAGGAAGGCGTTTTCGATCAGGCTCATGTCGGGCGCCGCCGCATGACCCAGACGCTCTTCGGGCGCGGTCAAGAGCCCCGCGTGCCGCCGCTCGTTCGGCCCCATCGCGCCCACTGGCCGGCCGCCCAGAAGGATCGCGTCGGGCCGCGCCCGGACCTCGCCCGAGAGCGCCAGAAGAAGCTCGTCCTGCCCGTTGCCCGCGACCCCGCCGATCCCCAGAACCTCGCCCGCCCGGACCTGTAGCGTCACGTCCGTGAGGCTGGTGCCAAAGGCCGAAAGCGCAGGCAGCGTCAGGTGATCGACCGCAAGCGCCACCTCGCCCAGGTCGCGCCGGGCGCGGGCGGGGGGCGTCAGCGTCGTGCCGACCATCATCTCGGCCAGTTCGCGCGCCGTGGCCTGTCGCGGATCGGCGGTGCCGACGACCTTGCCCCGGCGCAGCACCGTGGCCTCGTTGCACAGCGCCCGGATTTCCTCGAGCTTGTGCGAGATATAAAGGATCGACGTGCCCTCGGCCGCCAGTTGCCGGAGCGTGCCGAACAGGATCTCGACCTCTTGCGGGGTCAGGACCGACGTGGGTTCGTCCATGATCAGCAGGCGCGGCTCCTGCAGCAGGCAGCGGATGATCTCGACCCGCTGCCGCTCGCCTGCCGAAAGGTCGCCGACCAGCCGGTCGGGGTCGAGCGGCAGGCCGTAGCCCGCGCTGACCTCGCGGATGCGGCCGGCAAGCGCGCGCGGCGCCGGCGCATGGTCCATGCCAAGCGCCACGTTTTCCGCGACGTTCAGGGCGTCGAACAGGCTGAAGTGCTGAAAGACCATGGCGACGCCCCGCGCCCGCGCCTCGCGCGGGGCGGACGGCGCGAAGGGCGCGCCCGACAGGCTCATGGTCCCGGCATCGGGCCGCACCAGCCCGTAGATCATCTTCACCAGCGTCGACTTGCCGGCGCCGTTCTCGCCCAGAAGCGCGTGGATATGGCCCGCGCCGATCCGAAAGCTCACATCCTCGTTCGCCTTCACGCCCGGATAGGATTTGGAAATGCCCTGAAGCGCCAGAAGCGGCGTGTCCGTCATGCCCCAGTCCCCTCCCCGGACGTCCGGCCGCCCCGTTGGCCGGAGCGTGCCTCGTCCCTCAGTAGCGCTGCGGCGACACCTATGGCAATCGCCTGTGGGTCCTTGCCGAACGATGGATCGCCGATCGGGCAGGTGATGCGTGCGATCTCGATGGGGCTGTGGCCCAGGGCGGCAAGGCGGCTGTGGAAGCGGGCGCGCTTGCTGGCCGAGCCGATCAGGCCAAGGCTCGCGAACCCCTGGACCAGAAGCCGGTGGCAAAGGTCGAGGTCGAGCGCGTGGCTGTAGGTGACGATCAGGTGGTCGGCATCGACAGGGGCTTCGGCCACAAGTGCGCCGGGGTCGGCCGCGATGCGCTGGCGGACGCCCGGAGGCACCGCCTGTGGAAAGCGGGCGGCATCGGTGTCGATCCAGGTGATGATGCGGTCGGGCAGGGGGGATAGGACGCCGACAAGCGCCCGGCCGACATGGCCCGCGCCCCAGACCCAAAGGTCGCGGCGGGGGATCGACAGCGGCTCGATGAACCAGCCCGACAGGCTTTGCGGCAGGGGCAGGATCCCCCGGTCGCGCGCCCGCGCCAGCATCCGGTGGATCGCAAGCGGCATCGGGCCTTCCGCAGTGCCCGGCATGGGCCTTGCATGAAGCGCCGCGCCCAGCCCCGAAAGGCTTTCCCTTGTCCAGCGTTCGGTCAGAAGAACCACCGCACCCCCGCAGCACTGGCCGAGCGCCGGCCCGAGAGGCAGCCGGTCAAGCCGCGCCGGTCCGCCAGACGCCAGCATCTGCCGCGCGGCGATCGTTGCGCGGTGCTCGAGCTCGCCGCCGCCGATGGTCCCATCGGCGCCGTCGGCCCAGACGACCATCGCCGCCCCGGCCTCGCGCGGGGTCGAGCCTTGCGTCTGCGCCACGACGACGCGCGCGACAGGACCGTGCCGTTCGATCAGGTCGGACAGCCGCGTCAGGTCAAGGCCGTTCATGCCTAGCGCCCACCGGGGGCCGGCAGGACCGGCCTCAGGTCCGCCGCCACCGCCTCGCCCCGCGCACGGGCCACGGCGGCCAGGACCGCCTCGGCCGTCGCGGGCGCCTGCAGGTCGGGATAGTGCGGTCCGACAGACGCGCAGGCATCCGACAAGGCAAGGAACGCCGACAGGCCGTGCATGAAGGGCGGCTCGCCCACGGCCTTTGACCGATAGACGGTCGCGACCCGGTTCGGCCCGTCCCAGAGCGTGATGTCCAGCCGCTCGGGCCGGTCCGAACAGGCCGGGATCTTGTAGGTCGAAGGCGCGTGCGTCATGAGCCGCCCCTTGGCGTCCCACACGAGCTCCTCCGTCGTGAGCCAGCCCGCGCCCTGCACATAGCCGCCCTCGATCTGGCCGATGTCGAGCGCGGGGTTCAGGCTTTGGCCTGCGTCATGCAGGATGTCGGCGGACAGGATCCGGTTTTCGCCGGTCAGCGTGTCGATGACCACCTCGCTGACGGCTGCGCCATAGGCGAAATAGTAGAAGGGGCGCCCCCGGCCGGCCTTGCGGTCCCAGGAAATGTCGGGCGTCGCATAAAAGCCCGTGGCCGACAGGCTGACGCGGCCCTCGTAGCAGGTCATAGCGGCGCGGCCGAAGGGCAGGCGCTCGGCTCCGACTGCGACCTCGCCGTCAGCAAAGCGGACCGATGCGGCGTCGGTCTGGTGCAGGGCGGCCAGATGCGCCGCCATCCGGTCGCGGATCGCGGTTGCGGCGCGTTCGGCCGCCATGCCGTTCAGATCCGTCCCGGACGAGGCTGCGGTGGCCGAGGTGTTCGGCACCTTCCCCGTATCAGTCGCCGTGATCGCCACCTGGTCGGCGCGGATGCCGAAGACGCCCGCCACCACCTGCGCCACCTTCTGGTGCAGGCCCTGGCCCATCTCTGTCCCGCCATGGTTCAGATGGACGGACCCGTCCTGATAGACATGGACGAGCGCGCCCGCCTGGTTGAGGTGGGTGAGCGTGAAGGAAATGCCGAACTTCACCGGCGTCAGCGCGATCCCCCGCTTCAGGACCGGGCTCGCGGCATTCCAGCGCGCGATCTCGGCCCGGCGTTCCTCGTAGCGAGAGGTGCGGACGAGGCGGTCGGTCAGCGCCTCGATGATGCCGTCCGTGACCTCCATCCCGTAGGGCGTTGTCTCGGGGGGCGCGCCACTGCCCACGTCGGCATAGTAGTTCGCGCGCCTGACAGCCACAGGGTCCATTCCCAGCCGGTGCGCGATCTGGTCCATGATCCGCTCGATCCCGGCGATGCCCTGCGGGCCGCCGAATCCCCGGAAGGCGGTCGCGGACTGGGTGTTGGTGCGCAGCCGGTGGCTTTCGATCCTGACATCGGTCAGGTGATAGGCATTGTCGGCATGCAGCATCGCCCGGTCGGCGACCGGCAGCGACAAGTCCTGCGACCAGCCGCAGCGCACGAGGTGCGTGACGTCAAGGCCCAGAAGCCGCCCCGTCGCGGGATCGACGCCCGCCCGGTAGAGGATGCGCACGTCATGGCGCTTGCCGGTGATGACCATGTCATCGTCGCGGTCATAGCGCATCTTGCAGGCCTGGCCCGTGACCCGCGCCGCGACGGCACAGGCCACGGCCAGCGCGTTGCCCTGGCTTTCCTTGCCGCCGAAGCCGCCGCCCATGCGCCGCATCTCGACCCGGACGGCACTCATCGGCAGGCCGAGCGCCTCGGCCACCTTGTGCTGGATCTCGGTCGGGTGCTGGGTCGAGCAATGGACGACCATGCCCGCGTCCTGCGGCAGCGCAAGGGCAGCCTGGCCTTCCAGATAGAAATGCTCCTGCCCGCCCAGATCGAACCGCCCTTCGACCACCAGCGGCGAGCGGGCGAGTGCCGAGGCCGCGTCGCCCTTCTGCCAGGTCACCGGGCCGCCCTCGAAGAGGCTGTTCGCGGCCATCGCCTCGTCAACCGTCAGCAATGCAGGCAGGGGGCTGACCTCGACCTTGCCCTTCCGCGCCGCGACCCGCGCCGCACGGTGGCTCGTCGCCACGACCAGAAAGATCGGCTGGCCGACATAGTGGACCGAGCCCGTGGCCAGAAGCGGCTCGTCATGGTTCGAGGGCGAGACATCGTTTTCAAAGGGCAGGTCGTCCGCAGTCAGCACGGCCACCACGCCCGGCGCCGCCCTGACCGCCGAAAGGTCGAGCGACGTGATGGTGCCATGAGCGACGCCCGACAGTCCGAACGCCAGGTGCAGCGTGCCCTTGGGTGCCGGCAGATCGTCGGCATAGCGCGCCCGGCCCGTCACATGCAGGGGGGCGCTGTCATGGGGAAGGGACTGGCCCATCGGTGCACTCATGCCCGCACCTCCAGGACCGAGGTTGCCGCGCCCTGCGAACGGTGCCAGAGCCGCCAGAGCATGTTTTCCGCCGCTGTCAGCCGATAGGCCGACGAGGCGCGCATGTCGGTCAGCGGCGCGAAGTCCCTGGCGAAGGCCGGGATCGCGGCGCGGATCGTCGCCTCGCTCCAGCTTTGGCCCAGAAGGGCGGCTTCGACCGCCGTTGCGCGCTTCGGCGTGCCCGCCATGCCGCCAAAGGCGATCCGGGCGCCGGTGACGCGGCCCCCCTCGCGCGTGATGTTGAAACAGCCGCAGACGGCCGAAATGTCCTGGTCGAACCGCTTCGACAGCTTGTGGCACTGAAGGTCCGGCGTGGCCGCCGGGAAGGTCAGCGCCTCGACGAACTCGCCGGGCGCGCGGTCCTGTTTCTTGTAGTCGAGGAAGAAATCCTCCAGCGGCATCTCGCGCCGCACCGCCCCCCGCCGCAGGTGCAGCGTGGCCCCCATGGCGATGAGCGCGGGTGCCCCGTCGCCGATGGGCGAGCCGTTGGCGATGTTGCCGCCGATGGTCGCGGCGCCGCGCACCTGTTCAGAGGCAAAGCGCCTGAGCAGTTCAGCAAGCGCCGGATGGCTTTTTGCAACCGCCGCCCGAAGGCCCGCAATCGTCACCCCGGCGCCAACCCGCAAGCCCGTGCCGGTCCGCTCGATTGTCTGAAGGTCGCGGCAGGCATGCAGGAAGGCGACCTTCGGCAGGTCCAGAAGCGCCTTCGTCACCCAAAGCCCCACGTCCGTCGCCCCGGCAACGAGCGTTGCGTCGGGGTTCGCCAGATACCAGTCCGCGAGCGCATCCGCCGTTTCCGGCGCGAAGGGCGGGGCGCCACTTTCTGGCAGCTGCTCCTCCATCCAGTCCGGGACCGCAACCCCCTCGACCGCCCGCGCGGCCCGCACGATCGGCCCGTAGCCCGTGCAGCGGCAAAGGTTGCCCGCGAGCCGGTCGTCATGGTCGGTCGCGCCCGCCAGATGGCTCGCGGCCATCGAGACGACGAAGCCCGGCGTGCAATAGCCGCACTGGCTGCCGTGATGCGCGACCATCGCCGCCTGCACCGGATGAAGCCGCCCGTCGGGTGCCGACAGCCCTTCGACCGTGCGCACCGCCTTGCCGTGCAGCTGGGGCAGGAACAGAAGGCAGGCGTTCAGGGGCCGCGTGCCGTCGGCGTCGGTCACAAGCACCGTGCAGGCCCCGCAATCGCCTTCGTTGCAGCCCTCTTTCGTGCCGGTCAGGCCGCGCCCCTCGCGCAGGTAATCCAGAAGCGTCGTCGTGGGCCGCAGGTCGGGAATATCGCCGCCGACCACACCGGCACGCGGGTCGAGGGCACGCGGGTCGAGCGAAAGCCGCACCTCGGCGCCGTTCAAGGCAAAGACCAGCTCCCGCCGCCCGTCCGGCGCGCCACTATCCTGATCTGCCCCCGTCGTGCTTTTCGGCAAGACCGGCCCTCCTGCTCCCTTGGTCCATGAAGCGCCGCAACATCGCGCGAGGCAAGCGGAACTTTCGCGTGACACAGCAAAGCAGTTTCGTCCGTTCGGTGAAGATCGGGCGGGGCGCGCCCATGGCTCCGGGGGCCGACCGACTGCGGGGCCGGGGCTTTGGTCCGGTTGGTGGGGGCCGTCGACCCTGCCATGCGATGCCTTGGACCTTTGTCCCCGGCGATGGCCCAAAGGCCATCGGCCAGCGCCCGCCCCGCCATCGGCGGGCGCTCCCGCGCCCGCCGGGGCAGGCGCCGGCCTTTGGTGGTGAGTGACAAGAGCGGCCCAGCGGCATCGTTCCCGCGACGGTCGGGGAAACGCAGTGCGTTTCCTTTCCCGCCCGGCCCCGCCAAAGACCACGCCCCCCCTTTCGCCGGAAGCCGCCATCGCTAAAATCCCGTCATGCCCGATCCCCGATTCATCCACCTGCGCACCCACACCGAATATTCGCTCCTTGAAGGCGCCTTGCCGCTGAAGGAGCTCGTCGGCCTCTGCGTCAAGGCGGGGATGCCGGCGGTTGCGGTGACGGACACGAACAACCTCTTTTCCGCGCTGGAATTTTCGGTGACCGCCAAGGGCGCCGGGGTCCAGCCCATCGTCGGCTGCCAGATCGACCTGCGGATCGAGGAAGAGGGCGGCACGCCCCGTCCCGCAGCGCCGGTCGTCCTCTTGGCGCAGGACGCGGCGGGCTACGACAACCTCATGGCCCTGAATTCGCGGCTTTACCTGGATGCCGGCGGTCGCGCGCCAGAGGTGACGCTTGACGATCTGGCGGCCCATGCGGGGGGGCTGATCTGCCTGACCGGGGGCGCGGGCGGCCCGGTCGGGCTTCTGTTGCAGGACGGTCAGCACCCCCGTGCACGGGCGCTTCTGGAACGGCTTGCCGCCCTATATCCCGGCCGGCTCTACGTCGAGCTGCAACGCCACCCCGGCGAGGATGGCGCGACGACCGCCGCCGAGCGCGCGACCGAACGGGGCTTTGTTGAACTGGCCTACGACCTCGGGCTGCCCATCGTCGCGACAAACGACGTGCATTTCGCCAAGCCCGACCTGTTCGAGGCGAGCGACGCGCTTCTCTGCATCGCTGACGGCACCTACGTCGACCAGCCCGAACCCCGCCGGCGCCTGACGCCCGAACATTATTTCAAGTCCGAGGCAGAGATGGCGGCCCTCTTCGCCGACCTGCCCGAAGCCATTGAAAACACCGTCGAAATCGCCCGCCGCTGCGCCTTTGGCGCGGCCAAGCGCAACCCGATCCTGCCCCGCTTCGCCGAAGACGAGGTCGAGGAGCTTCGCCGCCAGGCCTGGGAAGGCCTCGCCGCGCGCCTGGCCGTCATTCCCGCCGCAGCCCCGGTCGAGACCTACAAGGAACGCCTGGCCTTCGAGCTGAAGATCATCGAGCAGATGGGCTTTCCCGGCTACTTCCTGATCGTTGCCGACTTCATCAAATGGGCCAAGCACCAGGGCATTCCGGTCGGCCCCGGCCGGGGTTCGGGCGCAGGCTCGCTGGTCGCCTATGCGCTTACGATCACCGACCTCGACCCGCTGCGCTACAGCCTTCTCTTCGAACGCTTCCTGAACCCGGAGCGCGTGTCGATGCCCGACTTCGACATCGACTTCTGCATGGACCGCCGCGAAGAGGTCATCCGCTACGTCCAGGAGCGTTATGGCCGCGACAAGGTGGGCCAGATCATCACCTTCGGCGCGCTGCTGTCGAAGGCCGCCGTGCGCGACGTGGGCCGCGTCCTGCAACTGCCCTATGGCCAGGTCGACCGGCTGTCGAAGATGATCCCGGTCGAGGGCGTCAAGCCGGTGTCGATCGCCAAGGCGTTGGCTGACGAGCCGCGCCTGCGCGAGGCGGCGCGCGCCGAAGAGGTGGTGGGCCGGCTGCTGGAGATCGCGCAGGGCGTCGAGGGGCTTCTGCGCAACGCCTCGACCCACGCAGCCGGGGTCGTGATCGGCGACAGGCCGCTTGACCGGCTGGTGCCGCTTTACCAGGACCCGCGGTCGGACATGCCGGCGACCCAGTTCAACATGAAATGGGTCGAGGCGGCGGGCCTTGTGAAGTTCGACTTCCTCGGGCTGAAGACGCTGACAGTGATCCAGAACGCGCTCGACCTGATCCGGGCCGGGGGGCGCCACCTGCATCAGGCGGCTGACGGGCGCACGCTTTACGAACCGGCCGAAGGCGCCGAGGACCAGATCAACGCCATCCCGCTCGACGATCCCGCGACCTATGCGCTTTATGCCGCCGCGCGCACCGTCGCCGTCTTCCAGGTGGAATCGACCGGCATGATGGATGCGCTCCGGCGCATGAAGCCCACGGTGATCGAGGATATCGTGGCGCTCGTCGCGCTCTACCGACCCGGCCCGATGGAAAACATCCCGAAATATTGCGAGGTCAAGAACGGCCTGCGTGACATCGAAAGCCTGCATCCGACCATCGACCCGATCCTGAGCGAGACGCAGGGCATCATCGTCTATCAGGAACAGGTGATGCAGATCGCCCAGGTCATGGGCGGCTACAGCCTTGGCGGCGCGGACCTTTTGCGCCGCGCCATGGGCAAGAAGATCGCCGAGGAAATGGCCAAGGAGCGCCCGAAATTCATCGAGGGCTGCAAGGTCACGCACGGGATCGACGCGAAGAAATCCGGTGAAGTCTTTGATCTTCTGGAAAAGTTCGCCAACTACGGCTTCAACAAGTCCCACGCGGCGGCCTATGCGGTCGTCAGCTACCAGACCGCCTGGCTGAAGGCGAACCACCCGGTCGAATTCATGGCCGCGGTGATGAACTGCGACATCCACCTGACCGACAAGCTGGCCGTCTACAAGCGCGAGGTCGACGTGATGGGCATCGTGACCGTGCCCCCTTGCGTCAACCGCTCTGACGCGACCTTCACGGTCAGGGACGGTGAACTCGTCTATGCACTGGGCGCCCTGAAGAACGTGGGCGTCGAGGCGATGCGGACGATTGTCGCCGCGCGGGGCGATCGGCCCTTTGCCTCGCTTTACGATTTCGCGCGCCGGGTCGATCTGAAGCGGCTCGGAAAACGGCCGCTGGAGATGCTGGCGCGCGCCGGGGCCTTCGACGGGCTCGACCGCAACCGCAAGCGCGTCTTTCAAAGCCTCGACGGGCTCGCGGCCTGGTCGGCGGCGGTGCACGAGCAGGCCGGTTCCGCACAAGTGTCGCTTTTCGGGGCAGGGGGCGACGACCTGCCCGAACCGCGCCTTGCCCAGACCGCCGACTGGCTGCCGGTCGAGCGGCTGACCGAGGAACATCAGGCGGTGGGCTTCTACCTGTCCGGCCACCCCCTGGACGACGACATGCCTGCCTTGAAGCGCAAGAAGGTCCTGACGCTGGCCGAACTGACCGCGGCGGCTGAAAGCGGCCCCCTGGTCGCCAAGATCGCGGGCACCGTCTCGGTCCGGCAGGAACGCAAGTCCGCCAAGGGCAACCGCTTCGCCTTCGTCGGCCTGTCGGACCCGAGCGGCCTTTACGAGGTCACGGTCTTTTCCGACACGCTCGAAGCCGCGCGGGCGCATCTGGAACCGGGCATGGCGGTGGTGCTGACCGTCGAGGCCAACCTCGAGGGCGAGACGCTGAAGCTTCTGGCGCGCGGCGCCCAGCCCGTCGACGCCGTGATCGCGGATGCCGGCGGCGCGGGGATGAAGATCCATGTCGACACGCCCGAGGTCGTGGCCCAGGTCGCCGACCGGCTGGCGAAGCTTCTGGCCGAAGGCAGCATGCGCGGCGCCGGGCCGATCTATTTCGCGCTGCACGACGCAATGACCGGCGCCGAGGTCGAGATCGACACCGGCCGGCTGGCGCCGATCACCCCGCAGCTTCGCCGCGAGATCCGGGGGTTCCAGGGCGTGCGGCTGGTCGAGGAAGCTTAGGAGCGAACGGGCAGATGGCATGGCTCAAATGGATGCTCTGGACGCTGGTGGTCGTGGTGGCCTGCTATGCGGCCTTCGTGCTGGTCATGCGGATACTCTTCCCGCTTCCGTCGCTCGACGGCCGGACCGACAGTGCGGCAATGCCCGCCACGCGCCAGACCGAACTCGGGCAGGGCGCGCTCGCCGAGACTGCCGCCCATCCCGGCAAGTCGGGCGTCCTGCCGCTTTATAGTGGACTGGACGCCTTTGCGGCCCGCATGGCGCTCGTGCGCGCGGCGCAGGCCTCGATCGACGCGCGCTATTACATCTGGAGCGACGATCTGACCGGGCTTCTGCTTCTGAACGAACTGCAGGATGCCGCGAAGCGGGGCGTCCGGGTCCGGCTCTTGGTCGATGACAACGGAACGCCCGCCCTCGACCCCGAGCTTGCGGCGCTCGATGCCCTGCCCACGGTCGAAGTCCGGATCTTCAACCCCTTCACCCTGCGCCGCCCGCGCCTGGCCTCCTACCTTTTTGATTTCCTGCGGCTGAACCGCCGCATGCACAACAAGTCGATGACCGTCGACGGCGCCATGACCGTGATCGGCGGGCGCAATATCGGCGATGTCTATTTCGACACCGGCAACGAAGGGCTCTACTTCGATCTGGACGTGCTCGCGGTCGGGCCGGTCGTGGACAAGGTCGGCGCGGATTTCGATGCCTATTGGTCGAGCGGCTCGTCCTATCCGGCCCTGTCGCTGATCAGGCCGGGCGCGGGCGACGCCGACCGGCTGCAAAAGCGCGCGGCTGACGCCAGGGCGAGTGCGCAGGGCAAGGCCTATACCAGCGCCGTCGAGGAAGCGAAGCTCGTTCAAGACCTTGCGATGGGCCGCCTGCCGCTCGAATGGACAGATGTCACGCTCTACAGCGACGACCCGGCCAAGGGGCTCGGCAAGGAAACCGAAGACGGGCTGCTGATCACCCAGCTCTTCCGGTCCATGCCAAGGGCGGAAAAGACCCTCGACCTTGTGTCGGCCTATTTCATCCCCGAAGCCCAGGGCACGAAGGCGCTGGTCGATCTGGCCCGGAGTGGGGTGGCCGTGACCACGCTCACGAATGCGCTCGAGGCGACGGACGTGATTCCTGTCCACTCGGGCTACTCAAAATATCGCGGCCAGCTCGTCGATGGCGGCATTGAGGTGCGCGAGCTGCGCTCGGAAAGCGGCGACCGCAAGACTGTGGACGACTTCGGCGAGATCGGCGTGTCCTCGTCGGCGCTCCATGCCAAGAGCTTCGCGGTCGACGGCAAGCGGGTCTTCATCGGCTCGTTCAACTTCGACCCGCGCTCGGCGCGGCTGAACTGCGAGATGGGCTTCCTGATCGAAAGCTCGCGCCTCGCCGCCGCCTTCGACGACTGGATGAGGAATTCGGTCCCGGCCATGTCCTACCTTGTCCGCCGCGATGGCGGTGGGGGCCTGGTCTGGGACCGCACCAACCCGGACGGCTCGGTGACTACGCTGACCACCGAACCGAACGCCTCGGTTCCCCTCAGGATCATCGTCAAGGTGCTGGGCTGGTTGCCGATCGAGTGGATGCTGTAGGGCGGTTAGCGCTGACCTGTTCGCTCCGGCTGGCAGGGGCCGTTGACCCTGCCATGCGAAGGCCCGGTCATTTGTCCCGGCCGGTGGCCCAAAGGCCATCGGCCAGCGCCCGCCCCGCCATCGGCGGGCGCTTTCGTGCCCACCGGGGCAGGCGCCGGCCTTCCTAGGCTCATCACACCGAAGGTCCAGCGGCACCGTTCCCACACGGTCGGGGGAAACCTATAGGTTTCCTGATCCCGACCGGCCCGGCAGTGCGGGATGAACGCACCCCCGCCTGCTCAGTAATGCGGCGGCCGCTGGTCGGCGAGCGGGATCGCCGTTCCCGACAGCGCCTCGGCCTCTGCCGCGCGCTCGATCAACAGACCCACGCGCCGCGACAGGGCCGCGATTTCACCCGACTGCCGCGCCACCACCTCGGACAGGTCGTCGACCGCGCGGCGCAGGTGCGCAAGCTCTTCCTCTGCCCGTTCGATGCGTTCCATCCCGCCCTCCGCTTCTTGCCGCGCCGCCGCCCATCCGTTACACCCCGGCGCGACCCCAGGGAAAGAGGCGGCGATGAGCAAGGACAAATCCCCCCGCAGGCCGCGCGCCGAGACGCCCAAGGGATTCCGCGACTATTTCGGCGCCGAAGTGACCGAACGGAAGGCGATGCTCGACAAGATCGCCGCCGTCTACCACCGCTATGGCTTCGACCCGCTGGAAACGAGCGCCGTCGAAACCGTCGAGGCGCTGGGCAAGTTCCTGCCCGACGTGGACCGCCCGAACGAGGGCGTCTTCGGCTGGCAGGACGAAGACGGCGACTGGCTGGCGCTGCGCTACGACCTGACGGCCCCCCTTGCCCGCGTCGCGGCCCAGTTCCGAAATGACCTGCCCAGCCCCTACCGCCGCTATGCGATGGGCCCGGTCTGGCGCAACGAAAAGCCGGGGCCGGGGCGGTTTCGCCAGTTCTATCAATGCGATGCCGATACCGTTGGCACTGGATCGGCCGCGGCGGATGCAGAGATCTGCGCGATGCTGGCCGACGCGCTGGAAGAGGTCGGCATCTCCCGCGGCGACTATGTCGTCAAGGTCAACAACCGCAAGGTCTTGAACGGCGTGATGGAGGTTGCGGGCCTGTCGGGCGACGACAAGGAGGCCGAACGCGGCATCGTCCTGCGCGCCATCGACAAGATCGACCGGTTGGGCCCCGACGGCGTGCGTGCCCTTCTGGGCGAGGGGCGCCGCGACGAAAGCGGCGACTTCACCAAGGGCGCGGGGCTCTTGGCCGAACAGGCCGAGGTGGTGATGGGGTTTACCAGCGCGCGCCGCGACACCGGCGCGGCGACCGTCGCCCGGCTGCGCGAGCTTGTAGGCACATCCGCCCTTGGCGCCGAGGGCGTCGACGAGCTGGAAACCATCGCCGATCTCCTCGCCGCACAGGGCTACGGCCCCGACCGCATCCTGATCGATCCCGGCGTCGTCCGGGGGCTTGGCTACTACACCGGCCCGGTGTTCGAGGCCGAGCTGACCTTTGAAATCCTGGACGAAAAGGGTCGCAAGCGCCAGTTCGGCTCGGTCGCCGGGGGCGGGCGCTATGACGATCTGGTCAAACGCTTCACCGGCCAGACGGTCCCGGCGACGGGCGTCTCGATCGGCGTGGACCGGCTTCTGGCCGCGCTCCGTGCCAAGGGGCGGACGGCCAAGGACGCGGCGGGGCCGGTCGTCGTGACCGTGATGGACCGCGACCGGATGGCCGACTATCAGGCCATGGCCGCCGATCTGCGCCGCGCCGGGGTCCGGGCAGAAGTCTATCTGGGGAACCCGAAGAACTTCGGCAACCAGTTGAAATACGCCGACAAACGCAGCAGTCCCGTCGCGGTGATCCAGGGGTCGGACGAGGCGGCCCGTGGCGTCGTGGTGCTGAAGGACCTGATCCTCGGCGCGCAGGTCGCCGCCGGCGCCACGCTCGAGGAATGGAAGAACCGCCCGGCGCAGGTCGAGGTGCCGCGCGCCGATCTGGTCGCGGCCGTGCGCCGGATGCTCGACTGATGGCCGCCAAGGGCGCCGCCCGCGCCGTCGCGGACCAACTGCACGCGGCCCTTCTGGCCGAGGGTGCGCTGCCGGTCGAGGCGCCGATCCTTCTGCCCGCCGACACGCTGCTGGACCTTTACGGCGAGGATATCCGCGCCCGTGCCTACGTGACCGCCGATCCCCTGCGGGGCGAGATGATGCTGCGCCCCGACTTCACGGTGCCGGTCGTTCAGATCCACATGTCCGAAGGCGCCGAACCCGCGCGCTATGCCTACAAGGGCGAGGTCTTCCGCAAGCAGGAACGCCCCTCGGCCCGCGCCATCGAATATCTGCAGGTGGGCTATGAGGTCTTCGACCGCGACGACCCGATCGGTGCGGACGCCGAGGTCTTCGCGCTCTTCGCCCGCCTCCTCGCGCCCCTTTCGCTCCGCCCCGTTACCGGCGACATCGCCATCCTGCGCGCCGCGGTCGAGGGGCTGAGGACGACCGGCGCGCGCAAGGCGGCCCTGTTGCGCCATATCTGGCGCCCGATGCGCTTTCGCCGCCTTCTGGACCGGTTCGGTCGGGCGCGCGACCCCCGTGTGGCGCTGGCCGACGAAGCACCGCTGATCGGCCTCAGGTCCCCGGCCGAGATTGACCGCCGCCTTGTCGCGCTCGCAGAGGATTGCGCCGCGCCGCCGATCTCGGACGAAGAGCGCGCGCTTCTCGACACGATCCTCGACCTGTCGGCGCCCGCCGGCCAGGCGCTGGCCCATCTGGGCGACCTGGCGCGCGTCCTGCCGGCCATTGGCCCGGCCGTCACCCGCATGGGCGCGCGGCTCGCGGCTCTGGACCAGCGCGGGGTCGCCGCCGCCTCCCTGCCGTTCGAGGCGAGCCATGGCCGCACGACGCTGGAATATTACGACGGCTTCGTCTTTTCCTTCCACGCCGCCGACCCGAGCCTTCCGCCGGTCGCGTCGGGCGGCCGCTACGATGCGCTCACGGCGCATCTGGGGCAGGGCGAGGGGCAGTCGATCCCGGCCGTCGGCGGCATCTTCCGCCCCGGGCTTGTCGCTGATCTGGGGGGGCTTTGATGCTGAAGCTTGGCCTGCCGTCGAAGGGGCGGCTGATGGATCAGTGCTTCGACTGGTTCGGCGCGCGCGGGCTGCCGCTGTCGCGGTCAGGCTCTGACCGCGAATATGCCGCCGTGGCCGCGGCGGACGAGGTCGAGCCGGTTCTTTTGTCGGCTGCCGAAATCCCCCGGGAACTCGCGGCGGGTCGCATCCATCTGGGCGTGACCGGCAGCGATCTGGTGCAGGACCGGCTCGCCGACTGGCGGGGGCAGGTGGTGGAACTGGCGCCCTTGGGCTTTGGTCAGGCCGATCTGGTCCTGGCCGTTCCGGCAGCTTGGGTCGATGTGGAAACGCTCGACGATCTGGACGCAGTGGCGGCGGCTTTCCGTGCAGCGCATGGGATGCGGCTGCGGATTGCCACGAAATATCATAGGCTTGTGCGCGACTTCCTGCGTGCCCATGAGGTAGCCGACTATCAGCTTGTCGACAGTCAGGGCGCGACGGAAGGCACGATCCGCAACCTGACCGCCGAGGCGATTGCCGACATCACCTCGTCTGGCGAGACGCTTCGCGCCAACCATCTGCGGATCCTGTCGGACGGGCTGATCCTGGAAAGCCAGGCGACGCTTTACGCCGCCCGTTCGGCCGACTGGTCGCCTGGGGCGCAGGCGGCCTTCCGGGCGCTCGCGCCCCGCCTCGGCGTCATCGGGCACCCTTGGGCGCATCCCGTCTGACCGGCCGCGCCACCAGCGCGACACCGGCCGCCGCGACGGCCATGCCCGCCCAACCCATCGGCGCCATCACCTCGCCCAACATCGGCCAGGCGAACAGCGCGGCCAGTGGCGGAACAAGGTAGAAGAGCGACGAGACGCGCGACACCTCTCCGACCCGGATCAGCGCCAGCAGAAGCGTGATCGCGATGAGTGAATTGCCGACCACCAGATAGGCCATGACCCAAGTCAGTTCCCACCCCCAGTCGACCTGGAACCGCTCCATCAACAGCGCGAGCGGCAGGGTGAAAAGCGCGCCCACGCCATATTGGATCAGGTTCGCGGTCAGCGGGTGCTGGCTGACCCCGTAGCGCTTTTCGTAAAGCGTGCCCCCGGTGATGCCCAGAAGGCCGCCCCCGGCTGTCAGAAGTCCGAACGCGCTGGCCGCACCCACTCCCTGACGTGACCAGATGACCGCCCCGGCGCCCAGAAGCCCGAGCCCCAGTCCGAGCCAGCGCGTGGCGCCGATCCTTTCGCCGACCCAGCCGGGCGCGATCAGCGCGACGAGGATCGGTTGCAGGCAGACAATGATCGCGACCGTCCCGGCCGGCGTGCCCGCCCGAAACGACAGATAGCACAGGCCGAAATAGACCACCTGGATCAGGAAGCCGGTGACCGCCACGTCGAAGAACGCGCGGCGCGACCGGGGCAGGGGCGGCCGCAGGACCAGCGCGGCAGGCAGAAGAAGCGCCACCGCCAGAAGGTAGCGCAGGGCCAGAAGCGTCATCGGCGGCACGTGATGAAGCCCGATCTTCGCGACCGAAAACCCTGCCGACCAGAGGATCAGGAAGATGACCGGCGCGGCCAGAAGCCAGAGCGGACGGCTCATCGCCGCCGCCTGACAACCGGAATGGCCGAGGGCCCGCCCGCCGCCGCGTGGGGCGGAAGCCCCCGCGTCGCCGACCAGAAGTCGGTGCCCCCGCGCCTGAGCCAGAGCGGCACGGTCAGGGCCGCCCCGGCCGCGAAGCCGCCGATATGGGCCCAGTAGGCGACGCCGCCATCGGTCCCGACCCCCGAGTCGGCAAGCCCGCCCCAGATCTGGAACAGCAGCCAGACGCCCAGCATGGTGAAGGCCGGCAAGGGGATGATCTTGAAGAAGATGATGAAGATGAACAGCACATCGACCCTCGCGCGGGGGAACAGCAGCAGGTAGCCCCCCATCACCCCCGCAATGGCGCCCGATGCGCCGACGGTCGGAATCCTGGACAGGGGCTCGAACGCCACCTGCGCAAGGCCCGCGAGGATGCCCGAGGCGAGGTAGAAGGCCAGAAAGCCCGCATGGCCCATCTGGTCCTCGAGGTTGTCGCCGAAGATCCAGAGAAAGAGCATGTTCCCCGCCAGATGCCAGAAACCGCCATGCAGGAACATCGAGGTCACGAGCCCGTGCCACTCGCCGTTCTGGGTCACAAGCACCGGGAACATGGCCCAGGCGCGATAGAACTGCGCCTCTGCATTGGGGTCGGACGAGAGCGACCATTGGTAAAGCAAGATGAGGACGTTCAACAGAACCAGCGCCCGTGTGACAAAGGGCGTGGAAAGCGACGGATTGTGGTCGCGGATCGGGAACATGGGCGGACACTTTCCGATCCGTCCGCGCGGGTCAAGGGACGTGGGGCTTGGGGGGCGAATAGAACCCGAAGGGCCTTGGCCCCATTCTGGCTGGGGCCATCGCCTCTGCCATGCGAAAGCCTCTCCCCCTGTCCTGGCCGATGGCACAAAGGCCATCGGCCAGCACCCGCCCCGCCATCGGCGGGCGCTCCCGCGCCCACCGGGACAGGCACTGGCCTTTGCGGGCTCATGACATCAGCGGTCCTGCGGCGCCGCCCTCGCACGGTCGGGGGAAACGCAGTGCGTTTCCTGATCCCGCCCGGTCAAGCCGCGATCGAGGGGCGGCCGCCCCCCGCTACTCCGCCCCGGCCTCGGCCAGCAGCGCTGCGTTCCCGCCCGATGCGGTCGTGTCGACGCAAAGGTGGCGCGCCTCGGTCACATGGCCACGGTCAGGAAGCCCGGTGACAAGGGGCAGGATCGGCCCTTGCCGGGCCGCGAGTGCCAGGCCATAGGCCCGCGCCTGCGCCTCATCCCCCCACCAGATCGCAGCGGAAAAGCCCGCAAGCGTGGTCAGCGCGTCCGGCGCCACCCGGCCCGCGGCCGCGACACCGATGCCGCCCCGCGCCTCGACCGCCCGCACCTGCGCGGCCGCCGTTGCCGCGCCGGGTCCGAGGCAGAGGACCGGCAGGCGCGGATAAAGGCTCAGCCGGTTCGATTCGCCCGTTGGCCCCGGCAGGTCGACCTCTGACAGGACCGAATGCCGCGCGGCCTTGTCGAGCGACCGCGCGAGCGCCGGCAGGTCGGCCGGCGTCGCCTCGGCCCCGCCTTCGTGATGCGCGGGGTTCTTCCCGAACCGCGCGAGGTAGTCCGGGCCGCCCGCCTTCGGACCGGTCCCGCTGAGGCCCTCGCCGCCGAAGGGCTGGCTGCCGACCACGGCGCCGATCTGGTTGCGGTTGACGTAGATATTGCCGACGGCAAGCGCGTCCGTCACCTCTTGCACCCGGTTGTCGATCCGCGTGTGAAGCCCGAAGGTCAGCCCGTAACCCGTTGAGTTTATGTCATTCACCACCTGCGACAGGTCCTCGGACCGGAAGGTGGCCAGGTGCAGGACAGGCCCGAAGATCTCGCGCTCCAGGTCGGGGATGCCGCCGATGCGGATGACGGCGGGGGCGATGAAGTGCCCGTCCTTCGGGCGCGAGAGTTGCCGCAGAAGCCGCCCGTCCTTGCGCGCGCGTTCGATATGGCTGCGGATGCCGCCCTCGGCCTCGGCGTCGATCACCGGGCCGATGTCGGTCGACAGCGACCAGGGATCGCCCTGCGTCAGCTCCTCCATCGCGCCGAAGAGCATTTCGGTGAAATGGGGGGCGATGTCTTCCTGAACGTACAGGCAGCGCAGCGCCGAGCAGCGCTGGCCGGCCGACTGGAAGGACGAGGCGATCACATCGCGCACCGCCTGTTCGGGAAGGGCGGTCGAATCGACGATCATCGCGTTCAGACCGCCGGTTTCGGCGATGAGCGGCGCGCCCGGCGCCAGATGCTGCGCCATGGCCCGGCGGATCAGCAGCGCCGTCTCGGTCGAGCCGGTGAAGCAGACCCCGGCCACGCGCGGGTCCGAGGTCAGCGCCGCCCCGACCGTCGCCCCGTCCCCCGGCAGGAGTTGCAGCGCGGTCGCCGGAACCCCCGCCTGATGCAGAAGCCCGACCGCGAAGGCGGCGATGAGCGGCGTCTGTTCGGCGGGCTTGGCCAGCACGCCGTTGCCCATGGCAAGCGCGGCCCCGATCTGGCCCGAGAAGATCGCAAGCGGGAAGTTCCAGGGGCTGATGCAGGTGAAGGTCCCGGCGGGATCGGCCGGTTGCAGTTGCGCCTGCGCCGCGTAATAGCGCAGGAAATCGACCGCCTCGCGCAGTTCGGACACGGCGTCGGGCAGGGTCTTTCCCGCCTCGCGCGCCAGAAGGGCGAAGATGGGTCCGTAGTTTTCCTCGTAAAGGTCGGCGGCGCGGTTCAGGACGCGCGCCCGTTCCGCGACCGGCGCGTCCCAGGTCCGCGCGGCGGCCAGAGCGGTTTCCACGTCCGCCGGGCTCGCGTCCGTGACCGTGCCCAGGGGCGCGCCGGTGGCGGGCGCCTGGACAGCGTGGGAGGGCAGGCCCTGGACCTTGCCGGCGATCAGGGGCGCTGCGGTGAAGGGCGCGGTCTCGAACGGCCCGCGCGCCGCCTCGATCCGGGCCAGTGTCGCGGCGTCGGTCAGGTCGAACCCGAGCGAATTGGCACGCTCTGGCTGGAACAGGTCAGGGCCCCGGCGGATCGCCGGGTTGGCGGGCGCGTCCAGATGCGCCTCGACCGCCGCGATCGGATCGGCCGCCACCTCTTCGGGGCTCACGTCCAGATCGACGATCTTGTGCACGAAAGATGAGTTCGCGCCGTTTTCCAGAAGCCGCCGCACGAGGTAGGCCAGCAGGTCGCGGTGCGCGCCCACGGGCGCATAGATCCGGCAGCGGGTGTTGCGCGCTTTATGCACGATGTCATGCAGCCGCTCGCCCATCCCGTGCAGGCGCTGGAATTCGTAGGCCTGCCCCGGCTGGGCGATGTCCAGAATGGCCGCGACCGTATGGGCATTGTGCGTCGCGAACTGCGGATAGACCCGGTCGGTCATGCCCAGAAGCTTGCGGGCATTGGCGATGTAGCTGACGTCCGTCGCATCCTTGCGGGTAAAGACCGGGAAATCGGGCAGCCCCAGGACCTGCGCGCGCTTCACCTCGGCGTCCCAGTAGGCGCCCTTGACGAGCCGGATCATGATCTTGCGGTCCAGCCGCCCGGCCAGGTCGTATAGCCAGTCCAGAACCGGACCCGCCCGCCGCCCGTAGGCCTGCACCACGATGCCGAAGCCCGACCAGCCGGCAAGTGCCGGGTCCGACAGCACCGCCTCGATCACCCTCAGGGACAGGGTCAGCCGGTCCGCCTCTTCCGCGTCGATGTTGAAACCCATCTTTGCCGCCGCCGCCTTGCGGGCAAGGTCACGCACGACGGGAACCAGTTCCGCCATCACGCGGGCCTCTTGCGCCACCTCGTAGCGGGGGTGGAGCGCCGACAGCTTGACCGAGATGCCGGGATTGGTGCCGATATCCTCATGGTCGCAGGCCGAGGCGATGGCGTCGATCGCCTGCCCGTAGGCCCTGGCATAGCGCCGCGCGTCCTCGGCCGTTTTCGCGGCCTCGCCCAGCATGTCGTAGGAATAGGTGTAGCCCTGCGTCTCCATCTCTTGCGCGCGGATCATCGCGGACTGGATGGTTTCGCCCAGCACGAACTGCTTGCCCATTTCCTTCATCGCCCGCTGGACCGCCTTGCGGATCACGGGTTCGCCCAGACGCCGCATGGCCGCGCGCAGGTGCCCGACGACGCCGGTCGGGGTTTCCTCCAGCACCTTGCCGGTCAGGAGAAGCGCCCAGGTCGAGGCATTGACCAAGGGCGAGGCCGACTTGCCAAGGTGGCGGCCCCAGTCCGAGGGCGCGATCTTGTCCTCGATCAGCGCATCCATCGTATCGGCGTCCGGCACGCGCAACAAAGCCTCGGCCAGGCACATGAGCGAGATGCCTTCGTCGGTCGAAAGCCCGTATTCGGCTAGGAACACCTCCATCAGGCCGGGGCGGATGTCGGCGCGGATCTGGCGCACCAGATCGGCGCCCGAGGCCGCGACCCGCGCCCGGTCGGCGGGCTCAAGGCCCGTCTCGCCGATCAGGCGGCGAAGGAGCGGCCCCTCGGGCGTCAGCGTGGCGGCTTCGATACGGTCCCAAAGCACGGGCGTCGCGGTCATGATCGGTCCTCTGGCGGGAATGGCTTTGGGCCAGAATAGCGCTTGTCGGCCGGTCTTTGGGCCCGTATTTTTGACCGGGCTAGGTAAATTGACCAAACTGAGCGCAATGGACAGGCAAACCGCACTCCCCGATCTGGACCGCTACGACCGCGCCATCCTGCGTGAGCTCAGTCTCGATGGCCGCCTCGCCGTGACCGAACTTGCCCGCCGCATCGGCCTGACCAAGACGCCGACGCAGGCGCGGGTCAAACGGCTGGAGGATCTGGGCGTGATCGCGGGCTATCGCGCGGTCCTGAACCCGATCCGGCTTGGCCTCTCGCACGTCGCCTTCGTCGAGGTGAAGCTTTCGGACACGCGCGAGGCGGCGCTCCAGTCCTTCAACCGCGCGGTCAGGGGCGTGCCGGAAATCGAGGAATGCCACATGATGGCCTCGTCCTTCGACTACCTGCTGAAGGTGCGGACCGGCGACATCCTGTCCTACCGCCGCGTCCTTGGCGAACGGATCTCGACCTTGCCCCATGTCGCGTCCACCTCGACCTTCGTGGCGATGGAGGCGGTAAAAGAGGCGGGCCTTCCCAGCGACGGGCCGAAAGGTTAGGGAAGTCGGGCGCCCGCGTGGTGAAATGGTAGCCACAGGGGACTTAAAATCCCCAGGCCGAAAGGCCGTGCCGGTTCGAGTCCGGCCGCGGGCACCAAGCCGCCGGACGGATCGTCGCATTGACCCCGCCGGTGCGCAGAGCGATATCGACGGTCGTTCAAATCAGGAGATGACCATGAAACTCAGCGCCCGCAACGTCCTGCCCGGCACCGTCACCGATATCGTCAAGGGCGCGGTCACGAGCCACGTCAAGATCGACATCGGCGGCGCGACTGTCACCGCCTCGATCACCAACGATGCCGTGGCCGAACTGGGGCTGAAGGTCGGATCGAAAGCCTCGGCCGTGGTCAAGGCCTCTGACGTGATGGTCGGCGTCGAGGGCTGACGCTCAGCCGCGCCGGTGACGGCGACCCTCAGCCGGGTTCCGTCACCGGAAAGTGGCAGGCAACTCGCCGGCCGGGGCCGTGGGGGCGCAGTTCGGGCCTTTCGGTCCGGCAGCGGTCCTGCGCCACGGGGCAGCGCGGATGGAACCGGCAGCCGGACGGTGGCGCGAGCGGGCTCGGCACGTCGCCGGCCAGCAGGATGCGCTGCCGCCGCGTGCCGCCGGTGTCGGTCGTGACCACCGGCACCGCGGAAATCAGCGCCTGCGAATAGGGATGCGCGGGGGCGGCCATCAGTGCCTCAGCCGGGCCCTCTTCGACGATCGAGCCCAGATACATGACCGCGATACGGCTAGAGACTTGCCGCACCACCGACAGGTCATGGGCGATGAAGATGTAGGTCAGGCCCAGCTTTTCCTGCAGGTCCGCCAGAAGGTTGACGATCTGCGCCTGCACCGACACGTCGAGCGCCGAGACGGGTTCGTCCAGAACCACCAGATCGGGGTTCAGCGCGATCGCCCGCGCAATCCCGACCCGCTGGCGCTGGCCGCCGGAAAACTCGTGCGGATAGCGTTCGATCTGGTCGGGCAGAAGGCCCACCAGCTTGAAAAGCTCGGCCACCCGCGCCCGGATTTCCGCGCGGCTCATCCGGGTGTGGAGCCGGAGCGGCTCGGCCACCAGGTCGCCCACCCGGCGGCGGGGGTTGAGCGAGGCGGAGGGGTCCTGGAATACCATCTGCATCCGGGGGCGCAGGGGCCGCAGCGCCTTCAGCGAGCGGGTGCCGATATCCTGCCCGTCGAACAGAAGCTGCCCCCCGGTCAGATCGTATAGCCGCACGATCGACCGGCCGAGCGTCGACTTGCCGCAGCCGGATTCGCCGACAAGCCCCAGCGTCTCGCCACGCTCGACCGTCAGCGAGACATTGTCGACGGCATGGACGATGCGCCGGCCCTCGGACGAAAAGCGGCTGCCGATGGCAAAGCGCTTGGACAGGCCGCGGACTTCCAGCAGGGGCTTGTTCACGGCTGGACCTCCTCGACCCGGAAGCAGGCGGCAGCGCGGGCGCCGGCGGGCAGGGCAGGGCGGGCTTCGCAAGCCTCGAACCGGACAGGGCAGCGGGGCGCGAAGGAACAGCCCTGCGGCAGGCGCAAAAGCGACGGGGGCGAGCCCGGAATGGCCGGCAGCCGCCGGGGGCGTGTCCCGGTCAGGGGCGGGATCGAGCCCATCAGCGCGCGGGTATAGGGATGAAGCGGGTCGCCGAACAACTCGCTCCGCGCGCCCTTTTCGACGATCCGGCCCGCATACATGACCATCACCCGGTCGGCGAGTTCCGACACGACGCCCATGTCATGGGTGATGAAGACGACGGCCGACCCGTGCCGGTCGCGCAGCCGACGGACCAGGTCCAGGATGCCGGCCTGCACCGTCACGTCGAGCGCCGTCGTCGGCTCGTCCGCGACCAGAAGGGCGGGGTTGCAGGAGAGCGCCATGGCGATCACCGCGCGCTGGCGCATCCCACCGGAAAGCTGGTGCGGATAGCGGCTGAGCGCCTCTCGCGGGTTCGGGAAATTGACCTCTGCCAGAAGTTCCTCGGCGCGGTCCATCGCGGCGCGGGCGCTGATCTTCTGGTGCGCCCGGATCTGTTCGGCGATCTGCCAGCCGATGGTGTAGACCGGCGTAAGGGCCGTCATCGGGTCTTGGAAGATCATGGCGATCTCGGCGCCCCTCAGCTTGCGCAGCGCCCGCGCCGGCAGGCCGACCAGCTCCTTGCCCCGATAGCGGATCGAGCCGCCGATGGTTGCGTTCGGGTCGGTGATCAGCCCCATGACGGCAAGCAGCGACACGGTCTTGCCCGATCCGCTCTCGCCGACGACGCCCAGGATCTCGCCCTCGGCCACGTCGAAGGACACGCCGTCGATGGCGCGCACCGGCCCCTCTTCGGTGCGGAAGGTCACGGTCAGGTCGCGGACGGACAGGATCATGCGGTTTTCACCCGTGGGTCCAGAAGGATATAGACCATGTCGACGATGGCATTGGCGATGACGACGAACATCGAGGCATACATGACGGTGGCCATGATCATCGGCAGATCAAGGCTTTGCAGCGCGTCATAGGTCAGCTTGCCGATGCCCTGCAGGCCGAAGACGACCTCGGTCAGAAGGGCTGAGCCGCCGACCAGCGCCCCGAAGTCCAGCCCGAAGAGCGTGACGAAGGCGATCAACGAGGTCCGAAGCGCATGACGCAGCAGGATGCGGCTTTCGGACAGGCCCTTGGCGCGGGCGGTGCGGATGTAGTCCTCTTGCATCGCCTCGATCAGGGCGGCGCGCAGCACGCGGCCATAGATGCCGATGTAAAGGATCGCGAGCGTGACCCAGGGTATGACCAGCGTCAGGAACCAGCCTTTCGGATCGTCGCTCAGCGCCTTGTAGCCAAGGGGCGGCACCCAGGAAAAAAGCCAGGTGTCGTGGTAGCGGCTCTGGCTCAGAAGGTTCATCACCTCGCCCAGCCAGTAGACCGGCATCGAGATGCCCAGAAGCCCCAGGGCCATCAGCCCCCGGTCAATCCAGGTGTCCCGCCAGGCGGCGGCGACAAGGCCGATGAGGATCGACAGGACCACCCAGAGGATGGCGGCGCCGGTGACAAGCGACAGCGTGACCGGGATCGCGTCCAGAACGGCCGGCACCACCTTCCAGCCCCGGTTGACGAACGAGGTCAGGTCGCCGGTGATGAAGATCTTCTTCATCATCAGCGCATACTGGACCGGCAGAGGCCGGTCGAAGCCGAAGGAATGGCGCACCGCCTCCAGCACCTCGGGCGAGGCGTTGCGGCCGGCGATGCGCGCGGCGGGGTCGGCGCCGGGCGTGGCGAAGAAGATCAGGAACACCAGGACGGAGATGCCGAACATCACGAAGAGCATCTGGCCCAGCCGGCGCAGGATGGCGTAGATCATCAGTCGCGCCCCAGCCTGATCTTCGAGCGCGGATCGAGCGCATCGCGCAGCCCGTCGCCGAAGACATTGAGCGCCATGACCGACACGGCAATCGCCAGGCCGGGCGCCAGCGCCACCCAGGGCCGCGTGTAAAGCAGCGCCTGCCCGTCCTGAATGATCGTCCCCCAGCTCGCGTCCGGGGGCTGCACGCCGATCGACAGGAACGACAGCGCCGATTCCGTCAGCATGTTCAAGGCCATCATCAAGGGAACGAAGACGATGAGCGTGGTGGCGACGTTCGGCAGGATGTCACGCCAGAGGATGCGGCCGCCCGGAACGCCGAGGTTGATCGCGGCCAGCACGAACTCGGACTGCCTGAGCGCCAGCACCTGCCCCCGGATGGGCCGGGCGACGTAGGGAATATAGACGATGCCGATGATGATGACCGGCAGCCACAGGCTGCCCGACTCGATCACGAAGGGCCCGATCTTCAACCCCTCGGACAGGGTGACGATGGAAAGCGATATGGCCAGAAGGTAGATCGGAAAGGCCCAGAGCACGTCGAGGATGCGCGACAGGACCGTGTCGGTCAGCCCGCCGAAAAAGCCGGCCGCAAGGCCCATGGCGGTCCCGAGGATCAACGTCAGGACCGTCGCCGCTGCCGAAATCCAGAGCGAGTTCAGCCCGCCGTAGAGCATCCGCGCCAGCACGTCGCGCCCCTGGTTGTCGGCGCCCAGGAAGTAGTGCTTCAGGTTCCAGGTCGGCCCGAGCGGCGTATAGCCAAGGCCCAGCCCCTCGGTCGATTGTTCCATCACCGGCACGTCGACGCCGTCGATCTTCAAGACGGCGTCAAGCGTGGACTGGAACGGGTCGACCCCCGCCCAGCGGGCATAAAGCGGCGCGGCAAGGCAGGCCGCGACGATCAGAAGGAAAATCGCCAGCGCCACCATGGCCGAACGGTTCTGCCAGAGCCGCCGAGCGGCTCGGGCCCACGGCCCCCGGCCCTTGCGGGCGGGGACCGGGGCGGTCGAAAGGGTCGTGTCACTCATCTGCGCAGGGCAATCGTCAGATCACTGCACCCAGGACTGGGTGACGATCCAGTAGTACTGCGCGTTGAAGAGGAAGTTGCCGGTGCGCTTGCTGACGAAATCGACGTGCTTCGGCGTGAACAGCGGCACGGCCGGCGCCTGATCGGTCACGGCCTTGTCGATTTCTGCCCACATCTTGTCGGCCGCAGCCTGATCGGTCACGCCGAGCGCCAGCGCATCCTTCATCTTCTTGTCGATCTCTTTGTCGCAGAAGCCTGCCATGTTGATCGAGCTGTCCGAACCGGGGTGGAAGCTGTCGCAACCGAAGAGGATGTTCAGGAAGTCCGACGCGGCCGGATAGTCCTGATACCATTGCGATACCGACATCTGCACCTTGTTGTTGGTGTTCTGGATATAGGTGAACTGGATCGCGGACGAGATCGGCTTGACGTCGGCCACATAGCCGATGTCGGTCAGCACGCTTTGCAGGTAGACGCCGATCGCGCGCGACACGGCCGTATCCTCGACCACCACCGTGACCTTCTGGCCCTTGGTGCCCGATTCCTCGACCAGCTGCTTGGCCTTTTCCACGTCCGGCGCCGACCATTTCGTGCCGGGATCCTTGGTGTAGGGGCAGTAAGGCTCATGACCCGGGAAGTTCGGGGGAAGGACCTGGCAGACCGGCGCCGCCAGCACCTTGCCGCCGAAAAGGTTCACGAGCGTGTTGCGGTCGACCGCGAAGGACACGGCCTGACGCGCCTTCACATTGTCGAAGGGCGGCAGGTTGACGTTCAGCGGCGCATACCACCAGGCGGTCAGCGGCGAGATGTGGACCTGATCCTGGTATTTGGTGCCGATTTCCACCAGTCGGTCGGTCGGCGGCTGGTCATACATCCAGTCGGCCTCGCCCTTCTGGATCGCGGTCACCATCGCCTCTTCGGTCAGGCCGAAGTCATATTGCACCACGTCCGGGTAGCCGTCGGGCTGGGCGTCGACGCTCCATTCCTTGAAGTTCGGGTTGCGGCTGAGCGTCATGCCCTTGTTCGGGTCATAGGCCGAGATCATGTAGGCCCCGGTGCCCGGCACCGGCGCCGAGCCGGCATCCTGCGCGGCCGTGTCTGCCGGAAGGATCGAGGCATGGGGCAGCGCAAGCTTCGACAGGATTTCGGCGTCCGGCGCGGTCAGGTTGATCGTGATCGTGCCTGCCGCCTCGTCGGCGACCACACCGCCTTCGAGCGTGCACGAAGCCGCTTCGGCCAGGCATTTGTCGGCGCCGACGATGCCGGCATAGAAGCTGCCCGCGGTGGGGCTCGACACTTTGAAGATGCGCTGGAACGAAGCGACCACATCCTTGACCGTCAGCTCCTGCCCGGTCGAGAACTTGATCCCCTTGCGCAGCTTGAAGGTCAGCGTCTTGCCGTCGTTCGACATCTCGGGCAGGGCCTCGGCCAGGTCCGGGACGATCTCGAACCCCTTGTTGCCGTCGGCCTTCTTGAAGGTGACGAGCCCGTCATAGATCGGCTGGAAGATCTGCCAATATTGCAGCGTGTAGTTGATCTGGGGATCGAGCGTGCCGCCGGACGAGCGCGCCAGTAGCCGCATCGTGCCGCCGCGGTGCGCGGTCTGGTATTCGGCCCAGGCCGGGGCAAGTCCCCCGAGCGTGACGAGCGCGGCAGCAGACGCCGCAAGCAGGTAGCGTTTCATCAGTCTCTCCCTTTGTTGTCAGCCGTCATGCCGGTCGAGGAAGGCCCCGACGGTCGCCATGCAGGCCTCTTGTTCTTCCACATGCGGCATGTGGCTCGAATGTTCGAAGATCACCCATTCCGACCCCTTGATCCCGTCCTTGTAGGGCTGGACCGTTGCGGGCGTCGCCTCGTCATGGCGGCCCGAAAGGATGAGCGTCGGCACCTCGATCTTCGGCAGCTGGTCGATGATCGACCAGTTCTTCAGCGTGCCGATGACGAAGAATTCGTTCGGGCCGTTCATGGTATTGTAGACCGTGGGATTGCGCGCCACCTGGTCAAAGGTTTCCTGCACCTCGGGCGGCATGGGTTGCACGCGGCAGACATGGCGGGCGTAGAAGTCCGCCGTGGCCTTCGCATAGTCGGGGTGGTCGGTCGTCCCGGCCTTTTCATGGCGCGTCAGCGTGTCCTGCACGTCCTGCGGCATGAGGCTGCGCAGTCGGTTCGCCTCGGCCACCCACAGCAGCATCGAGGCGGGGGAATTGGCTATGGTCAGGGACGCAAGGCCCTTCGGCCGTCGCACCCCGTATTCGGCGCCAAGCATTCCGCCCCAGCTTTGGCCAAGCACGTGAAAGCCCCGCCCGCGCAGGCCGAAATGGTCGACGAGGTTCTCCAGCTCATCGACGAAAAGCTGGGGCGTCCAGAAGTCGGCGCCCTTGTCGGGCAGAAGGGTGGAGTTGCCGCAGCCAAGCTGGTCGTAATGGATGACCGCGCGGCCACCCTTCGCCAGCAGCTTGTAGGCATCGACGTAATTGTGCGCGACGCCCGGTCCGCCATGCAGTATGATGACGGGGCGCTTCGCGGCGGACAGGTCGCCCGTGACTCGGGCCCAGGTTTCGTAGGGTCCGAAGGGGATCCGCCGTTCGTTCGCCGCCATGTTGATCCCCCAGATTCTGAAACAAACGTTACAGAACCACACGCAAGGCGGCAATCCTGAATTTCAGCTAACAAACCCCTCAGCGCCCCCGCGTCGCCACCCAGTCCGCCAGAAGCTGCACGCCGAATCCCCGCGCGCCCTTGCGGCCCAGGGTTCCATCCTCGGCCCAGAATTCCTTTCCGGCAATGTCCAGATGCGCCCAGGGCACGTTTTCGGTGAAATGCCGCAGGAAGGCCGCCGCGTGGGGGGCGTCGCCGTCTTCGAAATCCTTGCCATGCTGGCGCAGATCGGCGAGCGCGGACGTCAGCCCGGCATCGTAGGCCGCATCGAGGGGCAGGGGCCAAAGACGCTCACCCGTCCGCTCGCCTGCGGCCGCCAGGCCGTCCGACAGCGCGCGGTCGCTGGCAAAAAGCCCCGCGAAATGCGAGCCGAGCCCACGCATGACCGAATAGGTCAACGTCGCCAGATCGACCATGGCGGCGGGGCGGAAGCGGGTCGCGGTATAGCATAGGCAATCGGCCAGGATCATCCGCCCCTCGCAGTCCGTGTCGAAGACCTCGACCGTCTTGCCCGACAGCGTGCGGATCACGTCTCCCGACTTGTAGGCCGCCGGACCCGGCAGGTTTTCCGCGACGCCCAGGACGCCGACGACCGGCCCCGCCCAGCCTTGCCGGGCGAGTGTCAGCATCAGCCCGGCGACGGCGGCTGCGCCTGCCATGTCGCCCTTCATGTCCCACTGCGCCTCGCCCGACTTCATGCAAAGGCCGCCCGAATCGAAGCACACCCCCTTGCCGACGAAGGCCAGGGGCGCGCCCTTGGCATCGGGGTTGAGGCGCAGGACGATCATGCGCGGCGGCCGGCGCGCGCCGCCGCCCACGGCAAGGATCGCGCCGGCGCCCATCTGTTCAAGGTCGGCGGTTTCCAGCACTTCGACCGACACGCCGGCCTTGGCGAGCGGGGCCAGATAGTCGGCAAACGTGTCGGGGTTGAGGATGTTCGACGGCAGGTCCACGAGTTGCCGGGCCAGCGCCACGCCCCCGGCCATGGCTTCGGCGCGGGGCAGGGCGCCTGCCTCGCCGGTGACGACCGACAGGCGCGTCGCGGCCGGATGGGTGCCCTTGCCCTTCAGCGTCAGCCGGTAGCCCCTGAGCGCGAAGCCGAGCGCCAGGGCCTCGGCCAGCGTGGCCGCCGACAGACCGGTCCCGGCAGGCGCATCGGCCAGCAGCGTGACCTCTGCCTCGCCCTCCAGATGCGCCGCAAGCGCGCCCCCGGCCTTCCGCGCGCCAAGCGCGCCCCCGGCCATCCGCGCGCCAAGCGCGCCCCCAGGATGCTGCGCGCCATCGCCCAGCGACAGGACCACGACCCTGCGATGGGCAAGTCCCGGCAGCGCCCAGAGGTCGAGGCAGTCCCCGGCCGCCATCTGTCCCGGCCGCGCGGCGAGCGCCCGCCCGATCGCGCCCCCCGCTGCCTTGTCGAGCGTCACGCCCGCCGGCGCGAGGCCGCCCGCGCCCAGAAGGACCGCAACCACCTGCGCGTCTTTCGGCAGCGCCGCCGCCTGGGCAAGGACGGGCTGGGTCAGGACAGGGGCGACGGGGTCGGTCATGTGGGCTCTCCGGTTGGGTCGGCGGGACTATTCCAGCTTGGCCCTGACGGCGCAAGCGCACGGCGCACGAGCCCGCGAGGCGCGGGGCCTGCGACACGGGGCCTGCGACACTGGGCCTGCGACACGGGGAGGGCCTTCGACACGGGGCCTGCGACAAGGGAACCCTTGCCGCCCCCGGCCGTGCGGCCTAAACCCCCGCCGACGCCGCCCAAAGGACGGGCAGGGGACCAGCCGGAGGAACCATGGCCCGCAGACCCGATCCCACGCTCAGGCCCGCGCTCAAGACCGACCCCGCGAATGACGAGCGCGCCGCCTCGAAGCGCGTCACCTCGCTTGGCGCGCTCTGGCCCTTTCTGAAACCCTATCGCGCCATGGCTGCCGCCGCCCTTCTGGCGCTGGTGCTGACCGCCGCCATCTCGCTTGCGCTGCCGATCGCGGTCCGCCGCGTCGTCGACGGATTTTCGCATGGCGGCACGCTTCTGGACCAGTATTTCCTGGCCGCCCTCGTCGTCGCGGCCCTTCTCGCCCTTGGCACCGGCGCGCGCTACTACCTTGTGACGCGGCTGGGCGAGCGCGTCGTCTCGGACATCCGGCGCGCCGTCTTCGACCGGGTGATCGGCCTCAGCCCGACCTTCTACGAAAAGCTGATGATCGGCGAGATCCTGAGCCGCATCACCACCGACACCACCCTGATCCTGTCGGTGATCGGCTCGTCCGTTTCGGTCGCACTGCGCAACATGCTGATGCTGGTGGGCGGGCTGATCCTGATGATGGTCACCTCGGTCAAGCTGACCGGTCTTGTCCTGCTGATCGTGCCGGCAGTGATCGTGCCGATCATCGTCCTTGGGCGCCGCCTGCGCGTCCTGAGCCGCGAGAACCAGGACTGGATCGCCGCCTCGTCCGGCATGGCGTCAGAGGCCCTGTCCTCGGTCCAGACCGTGCAGGCCTTCACGCACGAGCCGCAAAGCCGCGACGGCTTCGCAGGCATCACCGAAAGCGCGTTCGCCTCGGCGAGGGTCCGCATTCGCGCGCGGGCCTTGATGACGGTCGTCGTCATCTTCGTGATCGCGGCGGGCGTGGTGGGCGTCCTCTGGATCGGCGCGCGCGACGTGCGGTCGGGCGCGATGAGCGTGGGCGATCTGGTGCAGTTCGTGATCTATTCGGTGATGGTCGCAGGGTCCGCCGGTGCCTTGTCCGAAATCTGGGGCGAACTTCAGCGGGCGGCGGGCGCGACCGAACGGCTGGGCGAGCTGCTGGCCGCCGAAGACGCGGTCCGCGACCCAGCGCGTCCCGTCGCTCTGCCCCGGCCCGCCAACGGTGCCATCGGTTTTGACGATGTGAGCTTCCGCTACCCCGCGCGGCCCGAGGCGCCGACCCTCACCGACGTGAATTTCCAGGTCCGGCCCGGCGAGACGGTGGCGCTCGTCGGCCCCTCGGGCGCTGGCAAGTCGACGATCATCCAGCTTCTCCTGCGCTTCTACGATCCCACGTCGGGGCGGATCACGCTCGACGGCGTCGACCTGCGCGCGATGGCGCGGTCCGACTTCCGCCGCGCCCTGGCGCTCGTGCCGCAGGACCCGGTCGTCTTTGCCATGAGTGCGCGGGAAAACATCCGTTTCGGCCGGCCCGAGGCCACGGATGCCGAGGTCGAGGAGGCCGCCCGCGCCGCCGCCGCGCACGACTTCCTGACGGCCCTGCCGCAGGGCTACGACACCTTCGTCGGCGAGCGGGGCGTCATGCTGTCGGGCGGCCAGAAGCAGCGCATCGCCATCGCCCGCGCCATCCTGCGCGACGCGCAGGTGCTGCTTCTGGACGAAGCCACCTCTGCGCTCGACAGCGAAAGCGAACGCGCGGTCCAGTCGGCGATCGAGGGGCTGGCGCGCACCCGCACCATGCTGATCGTCGCCCACAGGCTCGCAACGGTGAAGAAGGCCGACCGCATCCTTGTCTTCGACGGCGGCCGCATCGTCGCCGAAGGCACGCACGAGGAACTTGTGGCCCGCGACGGCCTCTATGCCCGCCTTGCCCGCCTGCAATTCGCTGATGGAGTGGGGGCTGCGGCGGCGTCGTAGGGCTGCGTGCCGTCCGGCCCGCGCTTCGTCGGTCCGGGTGGCAGAGGCGGTTGACTCTGCCATGCGAAGGTCAAGTGGTTTGTCCCGGCCGATGGCCCAAGGGCCATCGGCCAGCGCCCGCCCCGCCCATGGCGGGCGCTTTCGCGCCCGCCGGGGCAGGCGCCGGCCTCTGACAGTTCATGACACGACGGGTCCAGCGGGGCCGTTCCCACACGGGCGGCGGAAACGCGATGCGTTTCCTGATCTCGCCCGGCCCGGATTTTCCGGTAGCGCTCGCCCGTCGATCCCCCCGAGCCCGGCCGCAGCGTCACGCTTGCCGCAGGGGGGGATTGCCGCCATCCTGACGCCACATGCCCGGGGCGCCCCTTGTGAGGGGAGGGCTGCCCTGCCGTCTGGGGAGGACCGTCGTGGCGCACTTCGCAACTGTCGCCGATCGCGATGCGATCGAGGGGGAAATGGCCTACCAGGCGCGCGACGAGCCGGTGACCATGTTCCAGTTCCTCGACCGTGCCCGGCGGCTTTACGGCGCGCGCGATGCGATCAGCTTCCAGCTTCTGTCCGACCCCGGATCGCGTGCCGAAACCCTGACCTGGACCGCGCTTCTGGCCGAGGTGACGAAGGCCGCGAACCTCTTCCGTTCCCTTGGCGTCGGGCCGACGGACACGGTCGCCTACCTGCTGCCGAACGCGACCGAGACGGTGGTGACCCTGCTTGCCGGGTCGGTCGCGGGGATCGTCAACCCGATCAACCCGCTACTGGAGCCCGAAAAGATCGCCTCGATCCTGCGCGAGACGAAGGCGAAGGTGCTGGTCACGCTGAAGTCCTTCCCGAAGTCCGACGTGGCCCAGAAGGCCGCGAAGGCGCTCGAACTTGCGCCCGGCGTGACCCATCTGGTCGAGGTCGACCTGACCCGTTACCTCGCGCCGCCGAAAAGCTGGATCGTGCCCTTCATCCGGCCGAAGAACCCGGTCGGTCACAAGGCCCGCATTCTGGACTGGCGCGCGTCCGTCGCCGCCCAGCCCGCCGACCGGCTGACCTTCGACGACCCCGCGGCCGACCGGATCGCGGCCTATTTCCACACCGGCGGCACGACCGGCATGCCCAAGGTCGCCCAGCACCGCTATTCCGGGATGGTCTACAATGGCTGGCTCGGCAACACGCTTCTGTTCGATCAGACAGACGTTTTGCTGTGCCCCCTGCCAATGTTCCACGTCCTTGCGGCCTATCCGGTGCTGATGTCCTGCATCCATTCCGGCGCCCACATGGTCATGCCCACCCCGGCCGGCTACCGGGGCGAAGGGGTCTTCGACAATTTCTGGAAGCTGATCGAACGCTGGCAGGTGACCTTCCTTGTCGCCGTGCCAACGGCCATCGCCGCGCTGATGCAGCGCCCGGTCAACGCCGATGTCAGCACACTCAAGACCGCGCTCACCGGCTCGGCGCCCCTGCCGATCGAACTTTACAACCGCTTCAAGGCCGCGACCGGGGTCGAGATCGCGGAAGGCTACGGCCTGACGGAAGCCACCTGCCTTGTGTCCTTCAACCCGTTGGACGGGCTGAAGAAAGTGGGGTCGGTCGGCATCCCGTTGCCCTACACGAAGGTCCGCATCCTCAGGATCGGCGAGGGCGCGACGATCGAGCATGAGTGCGGCGTGGACGAGGTGGGCGAGATCTGCCTGTCGAACCCCGGCGTGGTCGAGGGCGCGACCTATACCGAGGTCGACAAGAACCGCGACCTGTTCGTCGATGGTCGCTTCGTGCGCACCGGCGACCTGGGTCGGATCGACGCGGACGGCTACCTGTGGATCACCGGGCGGGCCAAGGACCTGATCATCCGGGGCGGCCACAACATCGACCCCGCGCTGATCGAAGAGGCGCTGATCGCCCATCCGGCGGTCGCGGTCGTGGGCGCGATCGGCCAGCCCGACACCTTCGCGGGCGAACTGCCGGCGGCCTACGTCGAACTCGCAGCCGGCAAGGAGGCCACGCCCGAAGAACTGCTGGCCTTCGCCCGCGAACGGATCGAGGAACGGGCGGCGGTGCCGAAATACATCGAGATACTGCCCGAACTGCCGAAGACCGCCGTCGGCAAGGTCTTCAAGCCTGACCTGCGCCGCCTGGCCATCCGCCGCGTGCTGGACGGTGCGCTGGCGGAAGGCGGCTTCGGCAACGTCACCGTCGCCGAGGTGACCGAGGACAAGAAGCGCGGCCTCGTCGCGAAGCTCCATGCGGCGGGCCCCGTCGATGAGACCAGGTTGGGCGCGCTGATGGGCACCTTCACCACGCCATGGGACTGGGACGGCGGCGGCCGCAGCTAGGGCCCAGTCGCCGCTTGCCAGCCCAGTCGCCGCTTGCCAGCCCGCGAGCCGCGCGCCATGCTGCGCATGCGGCCCGAGCGGGGGCAGGGCCGCATCCTTCTGCCGCAAGGTCCGCCATGCCGAACAGTCCTCTGTCCCAGGCCGCAGCCGCCCGCGCAGCCCGGCCTGCCGATGCCGCCGCCCCGATCGTTCACCTGAGCACCGGCCTGACGCTCGTTTTGGCCGCCGCGATCCTCTATGTCGCGCGCGACGTCGTCCTGCCCATCGCACTTGCGGTCCTGATCACCTTTGCCCTGTCACTGCCCGTCAGCCGCCTGCGCAAGGCCGGCCTCTCGCGCGGGGTCGCAGTCGGGCTCGTCGCTGCGGGCACCGCCATCGTTCTGGCCGGTTTCCTCGCGGTCCTCGGGTCGCAGATCACGACGCTGGCCGAAGAGCTGCCGCGCTATCAGTCGAACATCACCCAGAAGATCGACGGGCTAAAGGCATCCGGCAGCGAGAGCGGCCTCGTCAAACGGCTGGCGCACATGTTCAACAAGGTCAGCACCGAGCTTACGGTGCCGGCCGACACGACTGCCGCAGGGGCCACACCCGCCACCACGGCGCCGGCAGCCGGGGATGCCGCCACCCAGACCGCTGCGACGCCTGACCATCCGCTGCCTGTCACGGTCATCGACCCCCAGGGGCCGGTCAAGACGGCGATGGCCTGGCTACAGTCGCTGGTCGCGCCGCTGGCCTCGCTCGGGCTCGTCATCGTCGTCGTGATCTTCATGCTTCTGGAAAGCGACCAGGTGCGCGACCGCTTCATCCGGCTGATCGGCGCGTCGGACCTGCACCGGACGACCGTGCTTTTGCAGGATGCGGCAGGAAGGGTCGGTCAATATCTGCTGACCCAGCTTCTCATCAACGTCCTTTACGGCGTGCCGCTTGGATTTTTCCTGTGGCTGATCGGGGTGCCGAGCGCGCCGCTCTGGGGCCTCTTGGCCATCGTCCTGCGCTTCATCCCCTACATCGGCCCGGTCCTTGCCGCCGCCTTCCCGCTCTTTCTGGCCTTCGCGGTGGCACCCGGCTGGTCGATGCTGTTCTGGACCGCAGGGCTCTTCATCACGATGGAGCTGATCTCGAACAATATCGTCGAGCCCTGGCTTTACGGCTCGCGCACAGGCGTCACGCCCCTTGCGATCATCGTCGCCGCGATCTTCTGGGGCTGGATCTGGGGGCCGATGGGGCTGGTCCTGTCGACGCCGCTCACCGTCTGCCTGGTGGTGATCGGCCGCCACATCCCGCAGTTCGAATTCTTCTCGATCCTCTTCGGGGATGAGCCGGTCCTGGCACCCGAAGCGCAGCTTTATCAACGGCTTCTGGCCGGTGACACGGCCGAGGCGACGACCCGCGCGACCGAGGCGACGGCCGAGGACTGTCTGGCGGACTACCATCAGGACGTGACCATTCCGGCGCTGGCCATGGCCGAAAGGGACCGCCGGCGCGGAGTCCTGACGGCAGAGCAGGAAGCCAGGTTCGCCGAGGCGACGACGGCCCTGCTGGATCAGCTTGATCTTGTGATCGAGGCCGAGCTTGAAAGCGCCCAGTCCGGCGACGGGTTGGCCGCCGAGGCGACGGCGACGGACGGCGCCGCGACCGGCAGCGGCGCCGGGGCCGCGCCGGCCGACCACGCGCCCGTCCTCGAACTCGGGGGGCGCAAGCTCGTGCTGGTCGGCGGGCGGTCGGGGCTTGACGACCTTCTTGCCCGCACGCTTCTGCAGGCGGCCGAGGCCGAGGGCGCGGCGGCGACCCAGATCAGCCGCCGGACGCTGCTTGGCGCCGAAAAGGCGGCGGTGGCGGGTCTTGGCGCCGAATGCGCCGTTCTGGTGTTCCTGTCCGGCCAGGCGAGCCGCGCCTCGCTTTTGCAGGCCCGCCGGCTCAAGCGCTGGATGCCGGGCGCCCGTGTTGGCCTGTTCCTTTGGCAGGACCCCGGCGATGCGGCGGCCGAGCCCATGGACACGTCCGCCGGCGCGGGTTCGGGCGGAGTTTCGGGCGGCGCTTCGGGCAAGGTTCTGGACATTGCCGCGCTCGGGCTCGACTTCGCGGCGGGGACCGTCAATGAACTTTTTGCCGCAGTGTCGCGCACCGAGCCGCCGCGCCCGCTTCCAAACCTTGTCAAGCCCGCCCGGCCGGGCGCGCGCAAGGGGGCCGGACGCAAGACATGAGGGCCTGCCCGAGAGGGGGCAGGCAGGCCATGACGCGCCGAACCGAAAAGTTGCCGCTCGCGTTCGCCCGGATATCGAGCGATGCTTGGGCGTGACGCCCGCGCCCGCGGCCGACTGCGCTCCCCGCGCTCCCCACGCTCATTGCCAGAACGGAGGATCAGATGACCACGAAAAGCGCCACCGACAAGGCCCGCGACGTGGTGGACGAGGCCCGCGCCGGCGCGAAGTCCGTCGCCGCCACCGCTGCCCGAACCGGCAAGGGCGTGCGGGCCAAGGCCGAACGCACCGCCGATATCGCCCGCGACACCGCCGCCGAGATGGGCGCAGACATGGCAGACGCCGTGAACAGGGGCGCGAACGCGGCGCAGGCCGCCTTCGACCAGCAGACGGCGCGGCTGAAGTCCTCGGCCCGTGAAACGCTCGACGCAGCCACCCAGTCGGGACGCGACGTGTTCGAGGCCGCGCTCGCCGGGATCGCCGATGTGACCGCGACGGCGCGCGAGGCGATCGCGGGGCAGATGGAGGGCCGGGCCGAGGCCGGCAAGGCCATGATCGCCGAGCAGAGCCAGAAGATCGCAGGCCAGCTCAGCGAAGCCGCGCGCGCCATGGGCAAGTCGGCCTCGCAGTCGCAGATCCTCGATAGCGTCGCGACCGGCATGTCCGACATTTCGCAATCGCTCAGGAACCGGTCGGTGCAGGGCGTGGCCGCCGACTTGCGCGGCTTCGTGCGCCGCAATCCGGGCGTAGCCGTCGCCGGGGCGGCCGTTCTGGGCTTCGCGGTCGCCCGTATCGCCCTTGGCCGCCGCCGCAGGCACCAGCCCGCCGAAGAGGCTGCGCAGATCGCCGATCAGGCCGCCGATCCGGCCGCTGATCCGGCTGGCAACCCCGAACCCCGGTCCTGACGATGGACGGGGACCCGCAGAAATCCATGGCGTCGCTTCTGGGCGAGGCCGTCGGTCATATGTCGAACATGGCCCAGGGCGAAATGGCGCTGGCCCGGGCCGAAGTCGCGGAAAACGCAGCCCTCGGCGGCCGCGCGCTGGCCCTTCTGGTCGTGGGCACCCTCTTCGGCCTGACCGCCCTTTTGACGCTCGTGGCCGCGCTGGTCATCGGCCTGATCGGCTGGGCCGCGCCCTATGGCATCGGGCCGGGCTGGGTGACGCTTGGGGTCGGGGTCGCCCTTGCGGTGCCGGCGGGACTGTTGGCCTGGGCGGGGGTGCAACGGCTTTCGCGCGTCAGCCTCTACCCCGAAAAGGCGATCCGGGGGCTCGGCCGCGATGCCGAACTGCTGAAGGAGACCCTGAGGAATGGATAGTGACCCGTTCAAGGACCTGAAGGGGTCGGCCGTGATCGAGGCGCAGATCGAGCGCGAACGTCAGGCATTCCGCGCCACCGGAAGCGAGCTGCGCGCGCGGCTCGAACCGGCGGCGCTGGCGCAGTCCGCACTCGACACGGCAATCGAGGTCGGGGACCGTGCGCTGAGGACGCCCCTGGCCGATTGGGCGGCGCTTGCCATGGACGCGAGCGAAAGCCGGGTGCTCCGGGCGGCCCTGTCAGGCGTCGGGCGGCTGCGGGGCCGGGCCAGGGCAGCGAAGGCTCCCCCGACCATGGCCCCGACCGTGGCCCCGACGGCGGCCCCGACGGTGGCGGCCTTCGTGGCCGAAAATACCGGCAAGGCAGGCGAGGCCAAGCGCGCCGCCAAGCTTCGCGCTGCGGCAGAAAAGCGCGCCGCGGAACTGGCGGCGGGCTGGACCGCGCGGACCGACGAGGCGGTCGCGCAGGTCCGGGCAGACCTCGCGACGCTCGACAGGGCGCACCGCGAGGTCGAGGAGCCCGACACTGACGCTGACACCGACCCCGAGCGCCGCCACGAGGTCAACCGCGCGGCCCTTCTGTCGCGCTTCGCCGCTGGGGTGCGCGCCGACCTGGACCGCGACCTGGCCGACCTGCCCGGGGATCTTCGCAGCGCCGAGGTCGACCGGCGCGAGGCCTATTACCGCCATCAATTGGCGCAACTGGCGCAGGGCAAGGGCCTGGTCGCCCGGCTGATCGACGATCACCCGCTGGTCCTGACCGCAGCGGCGGCCGCGATCGGCGTGGCGCTCGCGGCCGTCCTGATCCCGTCGGGCGGGTCAGACGAGGCCTGAGCCGCGCGCGCCCTCAGTCTGGCTCAGTCCGGCGCCGGGATGAACTCGTCCCGGTCGTCTGGCGGCAGGTCGAAAAGACCGGCACCCCAGTCGCCCTCGCGCCATTGGGCCTTCGCGTCCTCGATCTTCTCGCGGCTCGACGAGACGAAGTTCCACCAGACGTAGCGCGGCCCCCCAAGCGTCTCGCCGCCCAGGACCAGCACGCGCGCGCCCTGTTCGCCGGCGGTTATGGTCACCCGATCGCCCGGCCGGAACACCATCATCCGACCCGCCTCGAACACGTCGCCAGCAATCACGACCGAGCCTTCGACGATATAGGCGCCGCGATCCTCGTGATCGTCCGGCAGAGGCATCTTCGCGCCGGGCGCAAGGACCGCGTCGCCATAGAAAGTGTCGCTGAAAAGCCGCGCCGGCGCCGTCTCGCCATAGGCACGGCCCAGGATCAGCCTCAGCGTGACGCCGTCATGGTCAAGGACCGGCAGGCTCGCCTTGCCGTGATGTTCGAAGGTGGGCGCCACATCCTCGCGGTTTTCGGGAAGGGCAACCCAGGTCTGGATGCCGTAAAGGCTGTGGGGCGCCTTGCGCGTCGCCTCGGACGTGCGCTCCGAATGGGTCACGCCGCGCCCCGCGACCATCCAGTTGACCGCGCCCGGCAGGATCATCTGGTTCGTGCCGAGGCTGTCGCGATGCTGGAACTCGCCGCGATAGAGGTAGGTGACGGTGCCAAGCCCGATATGCGGATGCGGGCGCACGTCGACGCCCTGGCCGGTCACGAATTCCGCCGGCCCGGCCTGGTCGAAGAAGATGAAGGGCCCGACCATCTGCCGCTTCGGCGCCGGCAGGGCCCGCCGCACCTCGAACCCGCCAAGGTCGCGGGCGCGGGGGATGATGAGCGTCTCGATCGAGTCGAGCGAGGTCAGGTCGGGGATATGCGGGGCGAGGGCAGGGTTCCAGCTCATTGGTGGCTCCTTTGGTTGGGGCCAATGTGGGGGTGTGCGGGGCGGGGGGCAATGGGTCCCGTCTGCAGCTGGGACTGTGCGGCTGTGCACAGAAGGCGAGTCATCGGAACTGGGCGGCGCAGCGCGGCTCTTCGGTCCATCGTTGGTTTTGAGGGAAATGCCTGCCGAAGATTCGTGTTATACTTCAGCAGGTTGATGGTGCTGTGAGAGAGGATTGAACTCTCGACCTCTCCCTTACCAAGGGAGTGCTCTACCACTGAGCTACCACAGCGCCGTTGGTCGGGCGGGTGTTAGACTCAAACGAAAGTCCGCGCAAGAGGGTTTGGCGGCTCGTTCGGCGCCCCTTGCGCCTCCTCGCGCAAGCTGGACGGTCCGGGCGATCCGGGGTAGGAAGGCGGCGGCTTTTGGGGGCGCGTGGTGGCAGAGCGGAAGTCCGGCGGGGGTGACGAGCGCGCGGCGCGGCTCAAGGCGGCGTTGCGGGCGAACTTGCAGCGGCGCAAGGCCCAGTCGCGGGCGCGCGACCAGGGTGACGAAGCCGCAGAACCGGCGCCGGACGAACGCGACGGGGCCGAGGGCTGAGGGCTGAGGGCCAGCAGAACGAACGGGCGCGGGACAAACCCGCGCGGGACAAGGGGCGAAGAGGGCAGATGGATTCGATCAGGGTCAAGGGAAACGGCGCGCTCAGGGGCCAAATCCCGATCGCGGGGGCCAAGAACGCCTGCCTGGCGCTCATGCCGGCGACGCTTCTGTCGGACGAACCCCTGACGCTGACCAACGCGCCCCGGCTTTCCGACATCAAGACCATGGCGCAGCTTCTGGGCTCGCTCGGGGCCGAGGTGGCGTCGATGCAGGGCGGGCAGGTGCTGGCGCTGTCATCGCACGACCTGTCGAACCTGACGGCGGACTATGACATCGTGCGCAAGATGCGGGCGTCGAACCTGGTGCTGGGGCCTTTGTTAGCGCGCGCCGGCCGGGCGATCGTGTCGCTGCCTGGCGGCTGCGCCATCGGCGCGCGGCCGATGGACATCCACATCACCGGGCTCGAGGCGCTGGGCGCCGAGATCGAGCTGAAGGAGGGCTACCTTCACGCGGTGGCCCCGCGCGGCCTGAGGGGCGCGGTGATCGAACAGCGCTTCGCGAGCGTGGGCGCCACGGAAAACGTGGTGATGGCCGCGACGCTCGCCAAGGGCACCACCGTCCTGAAGAACGCGGCCCGCGAGCCGGAAATCGTCGATCTGGTCAAGTGCCTGCGCGCCATGGGCGCCGAGATCGAAGGCGAGGGGACCGAGACGATCACCATCCAGGGCGTCGACCGGCTGCATGGCGCGACACACGCCGTCGTCGCCGACCGGATCGAGCTTGGCACCTACATGATCGCGCCCGCGATCGCGGGGGGTGAGGTCGAGTTGCTGGGCGGCCGCCGCGCGCTTCTGGCCTCGTTCTGCGACAAGCTGGAAGAGGCCGGGGTCGAGATCGCGGAAACCGACAAGGGGCTGCGGGTCAGCCATGCCACGGGGCGCGTCGCGCCGGTCAACGTGCGGACCGAGGTCTTCCCCGGCTTTCCGACCGACCTGCAGGCCCAGATGATGGCGCTTCTCTGCACGGCGCACGGGACTTCGGTTCTGGAAGAGACGATCTTTGAAAACCGCTTCATGCACGCGCCGGAACTGGTGCGCATGGGGGCGGGGATCGAGGTGCACGGCGGTCACGCTACCGTGCGGGGGGTCGAGAAGCTGAAGGGCGCGCCGGTCATGGCGACGGACCTGCGCGCCTCTGTCTCGCTGATCCTCGCGGGCCTCGCGGCCGAGGGCGAGACGCTCGTGCGCCGGGTCTATCACCTGGACCGGGGCTATGAGCGGCTCGAGGAGAAGCTCGCCGCGGTGGGGGCCGAAGTGGAAAGGGTGCGCGACGAATGACCGATGCCCGGTTCGAGGATGGGGCCGATCTGGCCCTGACGCTGAAGGCCGAGACGGCCGAGGATCTGGGGGTCCTGTCGGCCCTGGTGCAGGACGCCGTCCTGACCGGCACCGACATGGCCTGGGACCGGCGCGGCCGCGTGCTGAGCCTGCTTGTCAACCGCTTCCGGTGGGAGGATCTGACCGCCGCCGAACGCGCGCAGCGGCCCTACGAACGGGTGCGGTCGGTCCTGACCATCGGCGACGTGCTGACGGTCGCGAGCCAGGGCATCGACCGGCATGACGGCGACCTGATCCTGTCGATCCTGTCGATGGACTGGGAACAGGGCACGGACGGGGCAGGGCGGCTTGTCCTGACGCTCGCGGGTGACGGGGCGATCGCGGTCGCGGCCGAATGGCTGAACGTGACGCTCGCCGACGTGACGCGGCCCTACCTTGCGCCCTCGGGCCACGTGCCGCGCCACCCGGACTGACGGCCGGCAGGCCAGCCTCTGGGAAATCACGGCACTTTTTCCTGAAAGATCGAATCGAACCGCGGGCGCCCAGGGCGCCCGCCGTCATTTTGCGCCCTGTTTCGCGCCTTGTTGTGACTTTTTCGTCGCTTTTTGGGACTGGCATGGGAACTTGCCCCGCTATGGCCTGCGCACGAGTCCTCACAATATCTTGTGTTCCGTGTGATGCCTTCCGCTAGAGTTCGCTCTCATCGTTCTCGGCCCAGACACAATCCCTTGTTTTTCCACAGCCGCCGGCCCAACTTCTTGCGTTCTTTCCCTAAAAAACCTGTTGCTTCCCGTAATTTCCCATGGCATCCCTTGCTTACCGGTGAAGACGGGAACAAGACGAAGGGGCGCTAGACCCCGCACGGCAAAAGTCAGGTTTCATACAGGCACCCGCCTTCACCGCTCAAAACGTACCGGCGTCGCGACGAGCAGACATCCCCCCAGGTGGTCGCAGAGCCGGACAGACCCAGTGATGGGACGAGGGCGGCGGATCGGGCAGTGGCAGCAGCCCGATCCGCCGTTTTCATTCCGGGCAGCCCGACGGGGCGCGACCGGAGGCAACGGCAGAAGGAGTGCGGGCCGGTGGCGCGCAGGTTCAGAGGATCGGACACGATCAAGGTCGACGGGAAGGGGCGCATCTCCATCCCGGCGGCCTTTCGCCGTGTGATCGCCGCCTCTGATCCCGACTACCGCGAAGGCGAGAAGGCCAACGTCATCATCGTCTTCGGCGACCAGAACCAGACCTGGCTCGATGTCTATACCGTCGAGGCGATGGCCGAGGTCGAGGCCATGATCGACCGCATGCCGCGCGGCTCGGACGAGCGCGAGGCGCTCGAAGACCTGATGAGCGGCTATGCGATGGACGCCGAGGTCGATGCCGACGGCCGCATGGTCCTGCCCGCGCGCCTGCGCGAGAAGATGGGCCTGGCCGACGAGGTCACCTATCTGGCCAAGAACGATTATTTCCAGCTCTGGTCGCCCGAGGCCTTCCGCCGGAACGAGGCCCGCAAGGCCGAGGCGCTGCGCGACAAGGTCGGGCCGGGGCGCACCGCGAAGGTGCTGCTGGACATGGCGCCCCCTGAGCCCGGCAGCGGCCCGGCCGGGGCCTGAGGATGCAGGCCTCAACCCCGAACGCCCCCCATGTTCCGGTCCTTCTGGACCCGCTTCTGCAGGCGGTGGCGCCGGTCGCGGGCACCTGGATCGACGGCACCTTCGGCGCGGGCGGCTATGCGCGGGGCCTTCTGGCCGCCGGGGCCGCGCGCGTCATCGGCATCGACCGCGATCCGACGGCGCTTCGGCTCGCCGACCCCTGGGCAGGCGAATGGGGCGGGCGGCTGGTCCGGGTCGAAGGCACGTTCTCTGACATGGACCGCATTGCCGGGGATCACAGTGGCCCGGTCGACGGCGTGGTCCTGGATCTTGGCGTATCCTCGATGCAGATCGACCAGCCCGACCGCGGCTTTTCCTTCCAGAAGGACGGCCCGCTCGACATGCGCATGGGTGTGGACGGCCCGACGGCCGCCGACCTGGTCAATGGCGCGTCAGAGGCGCAACTGGCTGATATCCTTTATCATTACGGCGAAGAGCGCGCCTCGCGCCGGATCGCGCGCGCCATCGTCGCGGCGCGTCCGCTGACGACGACGCTGGCGCTCGCCTCGGTCATCGAACGCTGCCTGCCACGCCAGAAACCGGGCCAGAGCCACCCCGCCACCCGCAGCTTCCAGGCGCTGCGGATCGCGGTCAATGACGAGTTCGGCCAGCTGGCCGAGGGGTTGTCGGCCGCCGAACGGGCGCTGAAGCCGGGCGGCCTGCTGGCGGTCGTGACCTTTCATTCGATCGAGGACCGCGCCGTCAAGCGCTTCTTCCAGATCCGGTCGGGCGCCGAAGGGCAGGGAAGCCGCCATGCCCCGTCGAAGGCCGCGACCGAACCCGCCTTCACCCTTGTCACCCGCCGCGCCGTGGGCCCCGACGACAGCGAACTGGCCCGCAACCCGCGTGCGCGGTCCGCGAAACTGCGCGTCGCCCGGCGCACATCCGCGCCTGCCCAGCCGTTCGCCGCTGCGGCCCTCGGCCTTGCGGGTGTCGGCGCTTCCCACGCCCGAAGGACCTGACCCATGCGCAACCTTTTCCTCGTCCTGTCTGCCGCGCTGATCGTCGGGCTCGCCTTCTGGGCCTACCGCGAGAACTACCGCACCCAAGGCGAGGTCGCCGAACTGCGCGCGCTGCAAAACGAGATCGGCCAGTTGAAAGAGGGGCTTGGCGTCCTGGACGCCGAATGGGCCTACCTGAACCGGCCCGACCGGCTGCGCGAGCTGGCGGATGCGAACTTCGCCCGGCTGAAACTCCTGCCGCTTGCGCCCGAACAGTTCGGCGACGTGGCGCAGGTGCCCTATCCCTCGGTCACGACGCCCGACCCGGCAGCCACGCCCGGCGCCGCAACCGACGGGTCCGCAGACCCCGCCGCGCCAGCCCTGACGGCCGAGGCAGCGCCCCCGCCGCCCGCCGAACCCGCCAAGCCCGCCAAGAAACCGGCCAGCAAGAAACCGGCCAAGAAGCCCGCGGACGCGGCCCCGGTCGATCCCATCCTTGCCGCCACCATCGCCGCGCTCGAGAACACGCCATGATCCGCACGCCCCTCCGCCCCCTTGCCCGCATCCTGTCGGCCCGCGCCAAGGGCGAAAATCCCGATGCGATCGAACAGATGAACCGCCGCGACCGCCACGAGGTCATGCGCGACCGCTCGCGCGCCAAGGCCGAGGGGCGGCTCATCCTTCTGGGCCTGTCCTTTGCGCTCGGCTTCGGCGCGATCGGCCTGCGCATGGGCGTGACTGCCGCCGCGACGCCGTCCGAGCCGCAGGCCTCGATGGCCGGTCCGACGATTGCCGCACAGCGGGCCGACATCGTCGACCGCAAGGGTCGGATCCTTGCCACGAACCTTGTCACCCACGCGCTTTATGCCCAGCCGAAGCTGATGGTCGATCCCGTCGGCGCGGCCAGGAAACTTGCGGCGATCTTCCCCGACCTTGACGCCGACCAGTTGGCCAAGGATTTCACCGGCGCCCGCAAGTTCCTGTGGATCAAGCGGAAAATTTCGCCCGAACAGATGCAGGCCGTGCACGAGATCGGTGACCCCGGCCTGCTTTTCGGTCCGCGAGAGATGCGGCTTTACCCGAACGGCGCCCTTGCCTCGCACATCCTTGGCGGCGCGAGCTTCGGGCGCGAGGGCGTGGACAGCGCCGAAGTAATCGGCACCGCAGGCATCGAGAAAAGCTATGACAGCTGGCTGCGCGACCCCGCGAACGGCGGCGCGCCCCTGACCCTGTCGCTGGACTTGACCGTCCAGTCGACCGTCGAAGAGGTGCTGGCCGGCGGCATGAAGCTGATGAACGCCAAGGGCGCGGCGGCGGTCCTGATGGATATCCACACCGGCGAGGTGGTGTCGATGGCCTCGCTGCCGGACTTCGACCCGAACGACCGGCCGCAGCCCCTGCTCAAAGGCAGCCCGTCCGACAGCCCGCTTTTCAACCGCGCGGTGCAGGGCGTCTACGAACTCGGCTCGACCTACAAGCTCTTCGCGCTCGCGCAGTCGCTCGATCTGGGGTTGGTGACGCCCCAGACCATCGTCGACAGCAAGAGCCCGATGATCTGGGGCCGCTTCAAGATCCGCGATTTCCACAATTACGGGCCCCGCCTCAGCGTGACGGATGTGATCGTCAAATCCTCGAACGTCGGCACGGCGCATATCGCCCAGATGATCGGCGGCGAACGGCAGAAGGCCTTCCTCGGCTCGCTCGGCCTTCTGGAGCCGACCCCGGTCGAGCTGATCGAGGCGCCGACCGGCAAGCCCCTTCTGCCCCGGAAGTGGAGCGAACTGTCCACCATGACCATTTCCTACGGCCATGGCCTGTCCGACAGTCCCCTGCATCTGGCGGCCGCCTATGCCTCGATCGTGAACGGGGGCACCAAGGTCACGCCGACGCTTCTGAAGACCGACCGCGTGCAGCAGGGGCCCCGCGTCATCAGCGAACAGACCTCGGCTACCGTCCGGGGTATCCTGCGGCAGGTCGTGGTGCGCGGCACGGCGAGCTATGGCGACGTGCCGGGCTATTCGGTCGCGGGCAAGACCGGCACGGCCGACAAGCCCCTGCCGACCGGCGGCTATGCCAAGGACAAGGTGATCGCCACCTTCGCCTCGTTCTTCCCCTCTTACGCGCCGAAATACGTGCTGATCGTCACGCTGGACGAGCCTGTCGAAACCGGCTCGACCGAGGCGCGGCGCACGGCGGGCTGGACCGCCGTTCCGGTCGCGGCCGAGATGATCCGCCGCATCGGGCCGCTGCTGGGCCTCAGGCCCGAGGTTGAACCTCCTGCCGATCCTGCGCTAACTCTCGCCAGCAACTGACGGCAGGCGATGGGGACGCACAAGATATGGGTGACAAAGGCGGCAAGACGACCTCGCTCGCAGACCTTGGGCTGACCGCGCAGGGTGGCGCAGAGGCGCGGATCACCGGCCTGACCGCCGACAGCCGGCAGGTGCGCCCCGGCGTCTTGTTCGCCGCCCTGCCGGGTGCGAAGATGCACGGCGCCGAATTCATTTCCTACGCGCTCCGCATGGAGGCGGGTGCCATCCTGACCGACCGCGCAGGGGCCGAGATGGCGCGGGATGCGCTTGCGGGTTCGGGCGCGGCGCTGGTCGTGGCCGAAGAGCCGCGACAGGCCTTGGCCTATGCCGCCGCCCTGTGGTTCGGCCGCCAGCCGGAGACGATGGTGGCCGTGACCGGCACCTCGGGCAAGACCTCGGTCGCGACCTTCGCCCGCCAGATCTGGCAGGCGCTGGGCTATCAGGCGGCGAACCTCGGGACGATGGGCATCCTGGGCGATTTCCACGGTCCGCTGGCCCACACGACGCCCGAACCGATCACGCTCCACCGCGTGCTGGCCGAGATGGCCGGGGCCGGGATCACCCATGCGGCGATGGAGGCCTCGTCACACGGGCTCGACCAGTTCCGGCTGGACGGGGTGCGGCTGAAGGCCGGGGCCTTCACCAACTTCAGCCAGGACCACCTCGACTATCACGCGAACTTCGACGCCTATTTCGCGGCAAAGGCGGGACTTTTCACCCGCGTCCTGCCTGAGGGCGCGACGGCCGTCATCAATATCGACGACGAGCGCGGGCCGGAGCTGGCCGGGATCGCCGAAGAGCGCGGGCTGCGGCTGGTCACCATCGGCCGGGATGATCTGGCCGACCTCAGGATCGAGGCGCAGCGCTATGACGCGACCGGCCAGGACCTGCGCTTCCGCTGGGGCGGGCGGCCGCACATGGTGCGCCTGCCGCTCATCGGCGGCTTTCAGGCCGAAAACGTGCTTGCCGCCGCCGCCCTTGTCGCTGCGGGCGGCCCGGACCTGATGCTCGACCGGATCGTTGCGACACTGCCCGGCCTGACCACGGTCCGGGGCAGGATGGAACTGGCCGCGACCCGCAAGAACGGTGCGACGGTCTTTGTCGACTATTCCCACAAGCCCGGCGCGCTCGCGTCCGCGCTCCGGTCCCTGCGGCCCCATGTCCTTGGCCGCATCGTCGTCGTCTTCGGCGCGGGCGGCGACAGGGACCGTCTGAAACGGCCCCTGATGGGCGAGGCGGCGGCGCGCTATGCCGACCAGGTCATCGTCACCGACGACAACCCCAGGACCGAGGACCCGGCCGCGATCCGGGCCGAGGTGATGAAAGGGTGCCCCGAGGCGGCCGAGGTCGGCGACCGCGCCGAGGCGATCCTGAGGGGCGTCGATGCGCTGGGCCCCGGCGACGCGCTTCTGATCGCGGGCAAGGGGCATGAGACGGGCCAGATCATCGGGTCCGACGTCTACCCCTTCGATGATGCCGAACAGGCCAGCGTCACGGTCGCGGCGCTGGACGGGCTGATCTGATGGCGCTCTGGACCGGACAGGCGATCGCGGTGGCGACGGGCGGGCGCCTGGCGCGCGGGTTCGAGGCGACCGGCGTGTCGATCGACACCCGCACGCTGCTGCCGGGCGACCTTTTCGTCGCGCTGACCGATGTGCGCGACGGCCATGACTTTGTGCGTGCTGCCTTGGACAAGGGCGCCTCGGGCGCACTTGTCTCGCGGGTGCCCGAGGGGTGCGGGGCGGATGACCCGCTGGTGATCGTGCCGGACGTTCTGGACGGGCTGACCGCGCTCGGCCGGGCGGGCAGGGCGCGTTCGGCAGCGCGGGTCGTGGCGGTCACCGGGTCGGTCGGCAAGACCTCGACCAAGGAGATGCTGCGCACCATCCTGTCGGGCGCGGGCAGTGTCCATGCGGCGGAAGCAAGCTACAACAACCATTGGGGCGTGCCCCTGACGCTGGCGCGGATGCCCCCGGACGCCGATTTCGCGGTGCTTGAGCTGGGCATGAACCACCCCGGCGAAATCGCACCGCTCGCGCGTCTCGCGCAGCCCCATGTCGCGCTGGTGACGACCATCGGCACGGCCCATATGGAGGCTTTCGCCAATATCGAGGGGATCGCGGCGGAAAAGGCCGCCATCGTTGAGGGGCTTCTGCCTGGCGGCGCGGCCGTCCTGCCTGGGGACCTTGGCACCAGCCCGATCCTGACCGCCGCCGCCCGTGAGTTCGGCGCGCGCGTCGTGACCTTCGGCGCCTCGGGGCAGGTCGACTATCGGCTTCAGGGCGCGCGCGTCACCCACGGGCTGACCGTGGCCGAGGCCATGACGCCGACCGGCCCCCGGCTTTACAAGATCGCCACCCCCGGCCGGCATTTCCTGATGAACGCGCTCGGCGCGCTGGCGGTGGCCGACTGCCTGACGCTCGACCCGGCCATCGCCACGGCCGACCTTGCCCGCTGGTCGCCGGTCGCCGGGCGGGGCGAGCGGGTGCGGATCGCGCTCGACCCGACAGACCCCGGACTGTGGTTCGACCTGATCGACGACGCCTTCAACGCCAACCCCGATTCGCTCGCGGCGGCCCTCGACATGCTCGACGGCGCCAGCACCTGCGACGGGGTGGGCCGCATCGACAAGGGCCGCCGCATCGCCATACTGGGCGACATGCTGGAGCTTGGTCCGGACGAGCGCGCGCTGCACGAAGCCTTCGCCGACGACCCGCGCATGAAGGCGCTGACGCTTGTCCATTGCGTCGGCCCGCGGATGCGCTGGCTCTGGGACAAGTTGCCCCAGCGGCAGCGCGGCGAATGGCACGAGACGGCGCAGGCCATGGCCGCCCGCGCCCATGCGCTGGCGGATGCGGGCGATGTTTTGCTGGTCAAGGGATCGAAGGGGTCGAAGGTCAGTCTGGTGGTTGACGCGCTTCGGAAACTCGGGCAACCGCTGCCCGCCGGACCGACCCCGCCCGACCAGGGCTGACGGGCGGGCGGCGCGAACGACGGAACCGCCCGGGCCACGGGCGGCGATGGAAAGGGACAGGAATGCTCTATTGGCTGGCCGATCTGTCGCGCGGCGGCGATGTCTTCAACCTCTTTCGCTACATCACCTTCCGCGCCGGCGGCGCCTTCTTCACGGCGCTTCTCTTCGGCTTCTTCTTCGGCCGGCCGCTGATCGACTTCCTGCGCCGCAAGCAGAAGAAGGGCCAGCCGATCCGCGATGACGGCCCGGCGACGCACTTCGCCAAGGCCGGCACGCCGACGATGGGGGGCCTTCTGATCCTGTCGGCGCTCGTCTTTTCCACGCTTCTCTGGGCGCGGCTCGACAATGTCTATGTCTGGATCGTGCTGCTGGTGACGCTCGCCTTCGGCATGATCGGCTTTGCCGACGACTATGCGAAGGTCACCAAGCAGAACACCAAGGGCGTCTCGTCGCGCATCCGCATGATGGCGGGGCTGGCCGTTGCCGCACTCGCGGCCTTCACTGCCGCGACCGCCCACCCCGAAGGCATGAGCTGGACGCTCGCCCTGCCGGTCTTCAAGAACGCGCTTTTCTACCTTGGCATCCTTTATGTGCCCTTCGCCATGCTGGTCATCGTCGGCGCCGCGAACGCGGTGAACCTGACCGATGGGCTCGACGGGCTCGCCGTCATGCCGGTGATGATCGCGGCCGGCACCTTCGGCGTCATCGCCTATTTCGTCGGCAACGCGGTCTTTGCGGCCTACCTAGGCCTGCATTTCGTGCCGGGCACGGGCGAGATCGCGATCTTCTGCGCCGCGCTGATCGGCGGGGGCCTGGGGTTCCTGTGGTATAACGCGCCGCCTGCGGCGGTCTTCATGGGCGACACCGGGTCACTGGCCCTAGGCGGCGCGCTGGGCGCGATCGCGGTCGTCACGAAGCACGAGATCGTGCTGGCCATCGTCGGCGGCCTTTTCGTGGTCGAGGCGCTCAGCGTCATCATCCAGGTCGCCTATTTCAAGCGCACTGGCCGCCGTGTCTTCCTGATGGCGCCCATCCACCACCATTTCGAAAAGAAGGGCTGGTCCGAGCCGCAGATCGTCATCCGCTTCTGGATCATCAGCCTGATTTTGGCGTTGATCGGCCTTGCCACGTTGAAGCTGCGCTGATCGCGCCAAAGTGACTGGCGCGGACGCGCGCCATCGCTAGGGTCGCGCCGGACGCCCCGAAGCGGGGGTCGATGCGCGAGGATGCCCGATGACCGATGCCGCCTGGATGCCGGGCCGACTGCCCGGGGGCCTTTCCGCCCGCGCCGTCAAGGTTCCCGCCGCGACTGCCCTTTTCTGGACCATCAAGATCCTGACGACCGGCATGGGCGAAACGACCTCGGACTTCCTCGTCGGTGCGTTCGATCCGCATCTGGCCGTCCTTGGCGGCGGCGCGGTCCTTGGCGCGGTGCTGCTTGTCCAATGGCTCTGGCCGCGCTACTGCGCGCCGGTCTACTGGATCGCGGTCCTGACCGTGGCAGTCGTCGGCACCATGGTCGCCGACATCGTCCATACCGTCCTGCATGTGCCCTATTCGATCTCGTCGACAGCCTTCGCGCTGGCGCTGGTCGTGGCCTTCTGGGTCTGGCACCGGACGGAAGGAACACTCTCGATCCATTCGATCCGCTCGCGCCGGGCCGAGGCCTTCTACTGGACCGTCGTCATGCTGACCTTCGCGCTCGGCACGGCACTTGGCGACCTGACGGCGCACGGGCTTGGCCTTGGCTACTTGCTGTCGGCCATCGGCTACGGGGCCTTGCTCATCTTGCCGCTTGTCGCCTGGCAGCGTGGCATGCTGGGCGAGGTCGCGGCCTTCTGGGCGGCCTATGTGATGACCCGGCCCTTCGGCGCCTCGGTCGCCGACTGGCTTGGCGCGCCGGGCGCGCGCGGCGGCCTTGGCTTTGGCTTCGGCCCCGTGAGTGCGGTTCTGGCGGTGGGCTTCGTCCTGCTTGTCGCCCGGGCCGCGCGGTCGGGCGACGGGCGCGAGGCGTGAGGGCTTCTGCCACGGCCGGGCTCGGGTGGGATCAGGAAACGCATCGCGTTTCCCCGACCGTGCGGGACCTCTCCGCTGGACCCTTCCTGTCACTCACCACCAAAGGCCGGCGCCTGCCCCGGTGGACGCGATGGCGCCCGCCATGGGCGGGGCGGGCGCTGGCCGATGGCCTTCGGGCCATCGGCCGGGACAAAAGACCAGGCCTTCGCATGGCAGGGTCAACGGCCTCTGCCACTCGGGCGAAAGGGTCGAGCTCAGCACCAGACCTTGCGGCGCCCCCCGGCGGGCGGCATTGTCGCGGCCCAACGAAGAAGGGGCGAGCGAATGATTCCGGTTCAGGGGCTGGCGGGGGCGCGGGTGGCGGTGCTGGGGCTTGGCCGGTCGGGACTGGCCACCGCACACGCGCTGGTCGCGGGCGGCGCCGAGCCGCTTCTTTGGGACGACGCACCCGAAGCCCGTGCACGGGCCGAGGCCGAGGGCTTCCAGCTGACCGACCTGACGCGCGATGCGGCCTGGGCGGGCATGGCGCTTTTCGTCACCTCGCCCGGCATTCCCCATCTTTACCCCGAACCCAACCGACACATCGCCCGTGCGCTCCGCGAAGGCGTGCCGGTCGACAATGACATCGGCCTTTTCTTCCGGTCATGGGCCAGCGCCGACTGGGACCAGTTCGACCGGATGCCGAAGGTGGTGGCCGTCACCGGGTCGAACGGCAAGTCGACGACGACCGCGCTCATCCACCACCTGTTGCAGGAGGCAGGGCGGCCGACCCAGATGGCCGGCAACATCGGGCGCGGCGTCCTGGACCTCGACCCGCCGCAGGAGGGCGAGGTCGTGGTGCTGGAGCTGTCGTCCTACCAGACCGAGCTCGCCCGCGCCCTGACGCCGGACGTGGCGGTCTTCACGAACCTGTCCCCCGACCACCTCGACCGCCACGGCGGGCGCGGCGGCTATTTCGCAGCAAAGGCGCGGCTCTTCACGCAAGGAGGGCCCGACCGGGCGGTGATCGGCGTCGATGAGGTCGAGGGGCAGTTCCTCGCCAATCAGCTGTCGACCGGTGCTGCCGACGACCGCGTGATCCGCATTTCGTCGGGCCAGAAGCTTGAAACCGAAGGCTGGACGGTCTTTGCCCGCAAGGGGTTCCTGTCGGAATGGCGCAAGGGGCGGCAGGTGGCCTCGATCGACCTGCGCGCCGTCGCCGGCCTGCCGGGCGCACACAACCATCAGAACGCCTGCGCGGCCTATGCGGCCGTCCGCACGCTCGGCCTTCCGCCGCGCGAGGTCGAGGCAGGATTCCAGACCTTCGCAGGGCTCCCCCACCGCAGCCAGCTTATCCGCGAGCGGCGGGGCGTGCGGTTCGTGAACGACAGCAAGGCCACCAACGTCGACAGCGCGGCCAAGGCGCTGCAGGCCTTCCCCCGCATCCGCTGGATCGCCGGGGGTCTTGGGAAAGAGGGCGGCATAGCGGCGCTGAAGCCCTATCTTGCGTCCGTCGCCAAGGCCTACCTGATCGGCCATTCCGCCCGCGATTTCGCGCTGGAACTGGGCGAGTTGCCGCATGAGATCTGCGAGACGATGGCGACCGCCGTCGCCCGTGCGGCGGCAGAGGCCGAGCCTGGCGATGTCGTCCTGCTGGCCCCGGCCGCGGCGAGCTTCGACCAATATCCGAACTTCGAAAAGCGCGGCGAGGATTTCGCGGCGCGCGTCATGGAACTGGCGGAATGATCATGCGCCCTGCAGACCTGTCGCACTTCCTTCTCGGCGCTCTGGCCGAATTGGCCCATCGCGCGCCCGCAGGCAGCCCCGAACTGGCCGTGTCGCGCACGCTCGTCAGCCGTATCAAGACCGTCGGCCAGCCGGGGCAGGGCGCGCCAAAGCCGCTGCCCGTCGTCGACCGCTGGCTCGGCCCGGCCACCGAGCTTGCCCGGACCGGGCCGGCGGCAGCCGTCGCGACCGCGCTCGGGCCCCTGCTGCCCCGCCTGACGTTCCGGCGCCGCAAGGGCGCGGACCCTGCGAACGCGGCCTTCTACGACGGCCATGCGAACGCGATGATCCTTGGCCCGGGCGGCATCGAAGAGCGGGGCGACCTCTGGATCGGCCTGACGCTGATGGCGCCCGGAACGCTGTACGTCGACCACGACCATCCGCCGGAAGAGGTCTACCTGGCGCTCACCCCCGGCGAATGGTGGAACGCACGGATGGACTGGACCGATCCGGGGCCAGAAGGGCTGATCTACAACCCGCCCGGCATCCGCCATGCCATGCGCGCCGGCGCCACGCCGTTCCTCGCGCTCTGGTTCCTGCCCATCTGACCGCCAGGTCGGACTGGCGGGCGGCGCGCTGCCGCTCGCCCCCCTGATCGCCGCGATCTTTTCCTAGCGCCGCACGGGGTTAGGGGCTACTGTAGCCAAAGACCCGGCGACCAACGCGGGCGACAGGCATGAGAGCGGACAGATGACAGAGATGGTGTTCGGCACCGCGCCCCTCAGCGCGGGCGATCCGGTGATTCCGCGCTGGTGGCGCACGATCGACCGGTTCTCTCTTGGCCTCGTGGTGCTGCTCTTCTGCTTCGGCCTGCTCCTCGGCCTCGCGGCCTCGGTGCCGCTCGCCGAAAAGAACAACCTGCCGCCCTACTACTACGTCACCCGCCAGGCCTTTTTCGGCGGCCTGTCGCTTCTGGTGATGGTCCTGTGCTCGATGATGCCGGTCGCCATGGTCAGGCGCGTCGGCACGATCGGCTTTGGGTTCGCTTTCATGGCACTGGTGCTTCTGCCGTTCCTTGGGACCGACTTCGGCAAAGGCGCAATCCGCTGGTTTTCGCTCGGCTTCGTCTCGGTCCAGCCGTCCGAGTTCCTCAAGCCCGGCTTCATAATCGTTACCGCATTCTTCATGGCCGCAGCGCAGGACCTGGGCGGGCCGCCGGGGCGGTTCTATTCCTTCGCGCTCGCGGTCATCGTCGTGCTGCTGTTGGCCCTGCAACCGGACTTCGGGCAGGCCTGCCTGGTGCTCTTCGCCTGGGGTGTCATGTATTTCATCGGCGGCGCGCCGATCACGCTTCTGGTCGTCCTCGGCACGCTGGTCATCGGCGGCGGCATCGGCGCCTATCACTCGTCCGAGCATTTCGCCCGCCGGATCGACGGCTACCTGTCGGCCGACGTCGATCCCAGGACCCAGATCGGCTATGCCACGAACGCCATCCAGGAGGGCGGCTTCTTCGGCGTCGGCGTGGGGCAGGGGACGGTGAAATGGACGCTGCCCGATGCGCACACCGACTTCATCATCGCGGTGGCAGCCGAAGAGTTCGGGCTGCTGCTCGTCGGCCTGATCCTTCTGACCTACGGCCTCATCACCGTGCGCTCGCTCATGCGGCTGATGAAAGAGCGCGACCCCTTCGCGCGGCTTGCCGGCACCGGGCTTGCCTGCGCCTTCGGCATGCAGGCGATGATCAACATGGGCGTCGCGGTCCGGCTCCTGCCCGCCAAGGGCATGACGCTTCCCTTCATCAGCTACGGCGGCTCGTCCGTCATCGCCTCGGGCATCCTTGTCGGGCTTCTCCTCGCGCTCACGCGCCGCCGCCCGCAGGGGGGGATCGGCGACATCATCGGCCGCAGGGGGCGCTGATGACCGGCAGGCCGCCAGAGCCGGGGCAGGCGGGGGCGCCGCTTCTTCTGATCGCCGCTGGCGGCACGGGCGGGCACATGTTCCCTGCGCAGGCCCTGGCCGAGCATATGCTGGGCCTTGGCTGGCGGGTGAAGCTTTCGACCGACGAACGCGGCGCGCGCTATGCGGGCGCCTTCCCCAAGGGCGTGACGGTCGAGGAAGTTCCGTCGGCCACATTCGCGCGGGGCGGCCTTTTGGCAAAGCTGAAGGTGCCCTTCCGCATCCTCGGCGGTGTCTTCAAGGCCGCGCGGGCCATGCGTGCAGACCGGCCGGCGGCGGTGGTGGGCTTCGGCGGCTACCCCTCGATCCCGGCCTTGGCCGCCGCCCGGCTTCTGGGCCTGCCGCGCGGGCTGCATGAACAAAACGGCGTCCTGGGCCGCGTCAACCGCGCCTTCGCCCGTCACGTCGACTTCGTGGCCTGCGGCACCTGGCCGACCGCGCTGCCCGACGGCGTGATCGGCCACCATACCGGCAACCCGGTCCGCGCCGCGATCCTTGCCCGCGCGGGCGCGCCCTACATCCCGCCCGGCCCCTATCCGATGAGCCTTCTGGTCTTTGGCGGCAGCCAGGGCGCGCGCATCATCTCCGACCTCGTGCCCGCCTCCGTCGCCGCCCTGCCGGCGGACATCCGCCGCCACCTGCGCGTCGCCCATCAGGCCCGGCCAGAGGATGCCGAGCGTGTCGCCGCGATCTATGCCGGCGCCGGCATCCCGGCCGAGATCGCGCCCTTCTTCACTGATATGGCCGAGCGTCTGGCCGACGCGCAGCTGGTCATCTGCCGCGCCGGCGCCTCGTCGATCGCCGACCTGACCGTGATCGGCCGCCCGGCGATCCTCATCCCCTTCGCGGCCGCCACCGCCGACCACCAGACGGCCAATGCGCGCCCGCTGGCCGAAGCAAGGGCCGCTGTGGTCCTGCCGGAGGCCGACCTTGACAGTGCCACGCTCAGCGGTCACATCGCCACGATCCTGAACGACCCCGACCAGGCGCTACGGATGGCGCTCGCGACGCTCGCACAGGGCACGCCCGACGCGACCGAGCGGCTTGCGACGCTGGTCCTGGCCCTGCAAGACCCCTGACGACCCTTTGACGATGAACGAGAGTATGAGCCGATGAACGCAGCGACCAAACTTCCCGGCGAACTGGGCCCGATCCACTTCATCGGCATCGGCGGCATCGGCATGTCGGGGATCGCCGAGGTGCTGATGACGCTCGGTTACCAGGTGCAGGGGTCGGACGCCAAGGCCTCGCCCATCACCGACCGGCTGGTGCGGCTGGGCGCCACCTTCCACGAAGGGCAGCGTGCCGGGAACGTCGGCGAGGCGGCCGTCGTGGTGATTTCGTCGGCGATCAAGAAGGGCAACCCCGAGCTTGAGGAAGCGCGCCGCCGCAACCTGCCGGTCGTGCGCCGGGCCGAGATGCTGGCCGAACTGATGCGCCTTCGCTCGAACGTCGCCGTCGCTGGCACGCATGGCAAGACCACGACAACGACGCTGGTCGCGACGCTTCTGGACAAGGGCGGGTTTGACCCCACGGTCATCAACGGCGGCATCATCCATGCCTACGGCTCGAACGCCCGCGCCGGCGCCGGCGAATGGATGGTGGTCGAGGCCGACGAAAGCGACGGCAGCTTCAACCGCCTGCCCGCCACCATCGCCATCGTCACGAACATCGACCCTGAACATATGGAACATTGGGGCACGCTCGACGCGCTCCGGAAGGGGTTTTTCGACTTCGTTTCGAACATTCCCTTCTACGGCCTCGCCGTCTGCTGCACCGACCACCCCGAGGTGCAGGCGCTGGTCGGCCGCATCACCGACCGGCGGATCGCGACCTTCGGCTTCAACGCGCAGGCCGACGTGCGGGCGGTGAACCTGACCTACGTGAAGGGCGTTGCCCACTTCGATATCCTGTTGCAGGGCGAGGATGAGGGCGCGGTGATCGAGGGCTGCACCCTGCCGATGCCGGGCGACCACAACGTGTCGAACGCGCTCGCCGCTGTCGCGGTTGCCCGCCACCTGGGCATGAAGAAGGACGAGATCCGGGCGGCGCTCGCGGGCTTCGGCGGTGTCAACCGCCGCTTCACCCGCGTGGGCGAGGTTCTGGGCGGCGTCACCGTCATCGACGACTACGGCCACCACCCGGTCGAGATCGCGGCCGTCCTGAGGGCCGCGCGGCAGGCCATCTCTGGCACCCCCGGCGCGCGGGTCATCGCCGTTCACCAGCCCCACCGCTACACCCGCCTGTCCAGCCTCTTCGAGGATTTCTGCACCTGCTTCAACGAGGCGGACGTGGTGGGTATCGCCGATGTCTATGCGGCCGGCGAAGAGCCGATCCCGGGCGCCAGCCGCGACGACCTGGTCGCGGGGCTGATCGCCCACGGCCACCGCCACGCCCGCGCCGTGACCGGCGAGGATGACCTGGCCCGGCTGATCCGCGAGCAGGCGCGGCCAGGTGACATGGTGGTCTGCCTTGGTGCGGGCTCGATCAGCGGCTGGGCCAACGGCCTGCCCAACCGGCTCGCCGCCGCCGCATGAGTCACGCCTTCATCGCGGCCTGCGTCTGGGTCGTCGCCGGGTCCATCGTGGCCCTTCTGCCGATGCGGTTCCAGATCGTGCCGGGGCTGGCGCTGCTGGTCGCGGCGCCGGTGGTCCTGATCTGGCTCGGCCTGACGCACGGCTTGCTGCCGGTCGGGATCGGGCTTCTGGTCATCGTCTCTATGTTCCGCCGCCCCCTGGGCGCGCTCTGGCGCTACCTGAACCGCCGCTTCCGGGGTGAGGGGTAGGGGAAGGACTTCGGCCGCGCAGGCCCTTGAGTGGCAGAGGCCGGTGCCCCTGACATGCGGTGAACACGTCCTTTGTCCCGGTCGATGGCCCCAAGGCCATCGGCCAGCGCCCGCCCCGCCCATGGCGGGCGCTTCTGCGCCCACCGGGGCAGGCGCCGGCCTTCGTAGGTGAGAGACAGGAACGATCCAGCGGGACCGTTCCCACACGGTCGGGGGAAATGCAGGGCGTTTCCTGGTCCCGCCCGGCCCGGCGGCCCGCATGCACGGGACGTTGCGCCGACCTAGTTCACCTGCCTGCGCGAGGGGAAGGGCAGCGGGGCGACCGGGATGCCGTCCTCCAGAAGCGCCCGCGCCTCGTCGACGCGCGCCTCGCCGTGGATCAGCCGGTCGGGCCGCTCGCCCTCATGGATGGCGCGCGCCTCGGCGGCGAAACGCGGCCCGACATATTCGGACTTTGCCTCGATCTCGGCCCTGAGCCGCGCAAGGCGGCTGTCCCCTTCCGCAAGCGGCCGCGCCTCGTCGGACGAGGGTGTGACGGCGGGTGACATCAGCGCCTTGTCGATCCGGCTTGACCCGCAGGCCGGGCAGGTCACCTGCCCGCCCGCGCGAAGCCGCTCGTAAGCTTCGCCCGAGGGGAACCAGCTTTCAAAGCTGTGGTCGTGGTCGCAGGACAGGGTGAAGCGGATCATCGGTGTGGGCTCGGCTGGCAGATGGCGGCAGTGGGCGCCATCCGGGGCAAAAGGTCAAGCGCGACCCGGCTGGGGCTCGGGCTCGCGCTCGGGCGGGGGCAACCGGGTGAAGCCCGCAAGCAGGTCCTTCAGCTCGGCCTCGTCCACCGCCTCGGCGGCTTCGGCGGGGGTGAACCAGGCGCGCTTGCGCACCCGCATCTCCGGGAAGCGGAAGTCGAGGTAGGCGACGGCGACCGGATGGACCTCGACCCGGCAGTGCAGGCAGGGGCCTTCCGACATGGTCTTGTCGTAGCGGTAGGTGCCGGTGGGTTCGGCGATCGCCTGGCCGACGACGCCGGCCTCTTCGCCCGCCTCGCGGAGCGCGCTGGCGCCGCCGGTCTCGCCCTTCTTGGGCCAGCCCTTCGGCAGGACCCAGCGGCCGGTGTCGCGGCTGGTGATCAGAAGGATTTCGGGTTCGCCGCCCAGCCCCTCGCGGAAGCAGAGTGCCGCATGCTGCAGGCGCGGTTCGAGCTGGCGCTTGGCGGGTTTGGCGGTTGGTTTGGTGTCGGCCTTCACCTCGGCCTCGGCGCCCTGCTTGGCGCTCAGCTTGTCCCGCGACTTGGCCTTGGCCTTCGCCGCCGGCTTGGCCTTGCCCTCGCGGGCCAGTGACCCGGCACGCCCGTCAGCGGCCACACGGACCGCTCTTTCTTTCTTTGCACTCTTTGCCATTACCTGCGCGCCTCGGTCGCGCCGTCTGATGCGGCGCTTTGGTCTTGTAACAAAATTGTAACAGCCCTGTCGCTTTGACGCAACGGGCAGCAATGGCTCAAAGATGGGCCTCGCGGGTGATGGCTGCAAGGATGGGGGCAAGCGCATCGGGGTCCGACTGGCCGAAAAGCGCCGCTTCCGCCGCATGGGCCATGCGGTCCTGCGCAGAGGGGTCGGCCAGAAGCCCGGCGACGGCCGCCGAAAGCGCGGTGCCGTCGGCAACCAGAAGGGCGCCCCCGGCCGCCGCCAGTTCCCCATAGGCATCGCGGAAGTTCGCGACATGGGGGCCATGCAGGATCGCCGAGCCGTGCGCCGCAGGCTCGAAGGGCGTGTGGCCGCCCCGGTCGGTCAGCGAGCCGCCGACGAAACTTAAGCCCGCCGCCCGATACCAGACCGGCATCTCGCCCAAGGTGTCGGCCAGATAGACCGGCTGGCCAGCGAAGGTAGCACCCGCAGACCGCCGCGCGACCGGCAGGCCCCGCCGCGCCATTGCCGCCGCCACCTCGTCGCCCCGCGCCGGATGGCGGGGCGCAAAGATCAGCCTGAGCCGGCCATCGGCGATGAGCGGCGCAAGCGCGTCCAGCACCACCTCTTCCTCACCCTCGTGGGTCGAGGCAGCAAGCAGCGTCCGCGCCCGCTCCGGGCCCGGCTGCGGCGCCTCGGCCGCCCGCCCGGCCGCGAGGGGCTTGAGGTTCACCACCGGCCCCGCAACTCCCGGCCCGAGCCCGAGCGCCACAAACCGCCCGCGCGAACCGTCGTCCTGCGCCGAAAGCCAGGTGATCGCGCCCGACACCGCCTGCCAAAGGCGCGGCATCTTTCGCCACCGGACCAGGGCGCGTTCCGAAAGCCGCGCGCCGACCATCAGGACCGGGACGCCCCGCCTCCGCGCCATGGCAAAGCGCAGGGGCCAGATCTCGCTTTCCAGGGTAATCAACGCCACGGGCCGCCAGCGGTCGTAGAACCGCCCCAGCGCCGGACCCAGGTCAAGGGGCGCGGCCCGGACAGCGACGCGCGGCAGGCCCCAGCCTGCAGCCATCGCGCGGCCCGAGGCGCTGTTCGCCGTCACCACCAGCCGCACCGCCGGCTGGGCGTCGAGAAGCGCAAGGATCAGGGGTCTGGCCGAGGTCAGCTCGCCGTTCGACGCGCCATGCAGCCAGATCAGCCGCCCCCCGCCGTCCGGCACACGGGCGCCCCGCCCGAACCGTTCGGCCCAGATCGCGCGCGCCGCCGGGTCGCGGGCCGCCCACAGCGCGCGCAGCGCGAGGATCGGCAGGGCGAGCCAGCTGATGAGCCGGTAAAGGGCCAAGCTCTCCTCCAGGGCATGGGGGTGGCGGTTGCCTCCGTCCTGCCGTCACGTCCGCCCGGGGTCAAGCCCCGCCCGACCTTGCAAAGCCGTGCCCCTCGCCTCCATTCTGCCGCCTGACCCCGCCACAGCCCGAATCGGACGCACCATGACAGATGCCTTCACCGCGCCGGGCCGCTTCTTCCGCGGCAACCTGCACACCCACTCGACCCGCTCGGACGGCGTCCTGTCGCCCGAAGAGGTCTGCCGCCGCTACCGGGCCGAAGGCTATGATTTCCTGGCCCTGACGGACCATTTCGTCGGCCTCTGGAACTATCCGATCACCGATACGACCGGCTATCGCGCCGACGGTTTCACCACCATCCTCGGCGCCGAGCTTCATTCCGGCGCCATGGCGAACGGCGAACTTTGGCACATCCTGGCGGTCGGCCTGCCGGCCGATTTCCCGCCCTCGAACAGCCCGCATTTCACGCCGGTCGACGGGCAGGAAACCGGCGCCGAGATCGCAGCCCGCGCGGTCAGGGCCGGGGCCTTCGTGGCCATCGCCCACCCGCAATGGTCGGGGCTGACGCTGGCCGACGCGCGCGGCATCCCTGCCGCCCACGCGGTCGAGATCTACAACCACGGCTGCGCGGCGGGTTGCGACCGGCCGGACGGGTTCGGCATCGCCGACCTTCTCCTGACCGAGGGGCGGCGCCTCTCGCTCATCGCGACGGATGATGCGCATTTCAGCGAGCCCGACCATTTCGGCGGCTGGGTCATGGTGAAAGCCACGGCAAACGAGCCTGCGCTGCTGCTGCAGGCGCTGAAGGACGGGCAGTTCTATTCGACGCAAGGTCCCGAGCTGCGCTCCGTGCGGATCGAAGGCAAGCGCCTTGTCGTCGAAAGCTCGGCCGTATCGTCGGTGGTGGCGATCGGCCACGGCACCGGGGCCAAGGGCGTCCATGGCCATTCCATGACCCGGACCGAGGTGCCGCTCGAGCGGTTGAACAACTCGCCCTGGGTCCGCGCCTCGGTCATCGACGCCGCCGGGCGGCGGGCCTGGTCGAACCCGATCTGGCGCACCGACCTTTAGGTCGTGGCCCTGTAGGTCGGGACCCTTTAGGTCGGGACCCTTTAGGTCGGGGCCCTGTAGGTCGGGCCCCGCCAGGTCAGATCGCCGGGCCGAGCTTCGGCGTTGGCCCCGCGGGTGCGATGACCGACAGTTGCGGCACCGCAGGCTCGGCAGGAGCGCCCGCCTCGACCGCGCGGCGGAAGACCAGAAGCGTCAGGTAGACGGTGCGGGTGCGCGTGAGCCCCGCGCGTTCCTCGGCCGGCAGGGTTTCGGCGCGCTGGAACTCCCAGCCCTCGCGCGCCTGAGCGTTCATCACCTGCGCAAGCGTCTGGGCATAGCGCTCTTCGGTCGTCTTGGCGCCCTTCAGCTTCTCGCCCCGCGTCGGTGCCGGAAGCACGCGGTATTCATAGGTCTGCATCGCTGGTCCCCTCGGGCAACTTCGGCCGCCGGCCTGATCGGGGCCCCGCTGGCCGGTCGCGGTCGGAGCGCACCCTATCGCGCCGCCCGGACAATGCCAATTGCCCAGAGCGGGGCAGGAATGAGGCATCGTTGTGTCGACTGCAGCCTTTCGGGAAACAGTCTGTCGGCTGCCGGACCCCTCGCGCCGGACGGCCGATCGCGCTAATTTTACAGAACTGCAGGCCGGGGGGCGCTGCACGGTTATTCATTGTGTTTTGCACCAGAGTAGGTGCAGGGCGCCCCAACGCAGGACGGTTTTGTGTGAAACCTGGACTTCTTTTGGCCGGTATGTGGCTGTTCATTGATTCATTCTTTGTCGGCTCCGTCGCCTTGAATCACCGCTCGCAGCCTTCGAGCCCCTATACCCCGCCGGTCGCCGGTCCGCTGACCGCAGCGCCCGCCTACCATGGCACCGGCCTTGGCCAGCCCTTCCCGCGCGGCGCCTTTACCAGGGCCCCGTCCCAAAATTACGGCATCGCCTCTCTTGGCACCGGCAAGGCGGGGCAGATCACGACCGCGAAGGTGCCGCTTCTGAACTGGGGGCAGCCGGAAGCGCTGCCGGCCGGCGCCGGGCCTTTCGCGTCGGCCAAGCTGCCGAAAGTCTCGGGCGCAGCCTTCCTGCCGGTTGCGTTCGCGAAAACGGGCCAGGTCGCGGTCGGCAACGGAAACTCTGGCGGTTCGACCACGCCGGTCGTTCTGGCCTCGAACACGGGCGGCACGAGCGGCACCGGGCCGGGGAACGGCACGGGCAACGGCAACGGCCCCGGTGGCGGTAACAACGGCAATGGCAACGGCAACGGGGGCAGCAACTCCGGCGGCACCAACCCGGGCAACGGCGCCGGTGGCGGCAACAACGGCAATGGCAACGGCAACGGCGGCAGCAACTCCGGCGGCACCAATCCGGGCAATGGTGCCGGTGGCGGCAACAACGGGAATGGCGTCGGCAATGGCGGCAGCACCGGGGGAACCACGGGGGGAACCACGGGCGGCAGCACCGGGGGAACCACGGGCGGCGGCGGAACCCCGCTGCCGATCACCGTCCCGCCCCTGGTGCCGGGCGGATCGAACGGCGGCACGGTTGTCGGCGGTGGCGGCGGACTGCTTCCGGGCACGGGTGGTGGCACGGGTGGTGGATCTGGCGGCAGCGGCGCGGCCTCGATCGCGCCGGTTCCGGTTCCCGCGGCTGGCCTGCTTCTGGTTGGCGGCATGGCGGCCCTCGGCGGGTTCGCCCGCCGCAAACGGGCCTGAGGCCGCGAAACGAAAAAGGCGCCCCGCAGGGCGCCTTTTCTTTTGGCGAAAGTCCCGAAACCCGGGGCTCAGAGCCCGAGCTTCGCCGCCACCATCTTGTTGACGACGGCCGGGTCGGCCGTGCCGCCGGTCGCCTTCAGCACCTGGCCGGTGAACCAGCCCGCCAGACGCGGATTGACCCGGGCCTTCTCCACCTGGTCGGGGTTCGCCGCGACCAGCGCGTCGAGCGCCGCCGCGATCGCGCCAGTGTCGGTCACGGCCTTCAGGCCACGCGCCGCCGCCACCTCGGCCGGATCGCCGCCCTCGGTCCACAGGATCTCGAACAGTTCCTTCGCCATCTTGCCGGTGATCTCGCCGGACCCCAGAAGGTCAAGCATCCCGCCAAGCTGCGCCGCTGAAACCGGCGTGTCGGTGACCGCCAGCCCCTCTTTGTTCAGCCGCCCGAAAAGCTCGTTGATGACCCAGTTCGCGGCGATCTTGCCGTCGCGGCCCCCGGCCACCTCCTCGAAAAAGGCGGCATTCTCGGCCTCGGCGGTCAGGACGCCCGCGTCATAGTCGGTCATGCCGTAGGCCGCCACGAAGCGCGCCTTCTTGGCGTCGGGCAGTTCCGGCATGCCGGCGGCGATGCCGTCGACCCAGGCCTGTTCGATCGTCAGGGGCAGAAGGTCGGGGCAGGGGAAGTAGCGGTAATCGTGCGCCTCTTCCTTGGACCGCATCGAGCGCGTCTCGCCCTTGTCGGGGTCGTAAAGGCGCGTTTCCTGAGTGACGGCACCGCCATCCTCGACGATCGCGATCTGCCGGCGCGCCTCGTAGTCGATGGCGGCCTGGATGAAGCGCATCGAGTTCATGTTCTTGATTTCGCAGCGCGTTCCTAGGACGGACGCATCGCCCGTGGCCTGGAATTTCTCATAATCCCCCGGCCGGCAGATCGAGACGTTGACGTCCGCCCTGAGGTTGCCGTTCTGCATGTTGCCGTCGCAGGTGCCGAGGTAGCGCATGATCTGGCGCAGCTTCGCCACATAGGCCGCCGCCTCTTCCGGTCCGCGGATGTCGGGGCGGCTGACGATTTCCATCAGCGCAACGCCGGTGCGGTTGAAGTCGACGAACGACAGCGCCGGGTCCATGTCATGGATCGACTTGCCCGCGTCCTGTTCGAGGTGGATGCGCTCGATCCGGACACGGCGCGCGGCGCCGCCGCCCATCTCGACGATCACCTCGCCCTCGCCGACGATCGGGTGGTAGAGCTGGCTGATCTGGTAGCCCTGCGGCAGGTCGGGGTAGAAGTAGTTCTTGCGGTCGAAGGCCGAGGTCAGGTGAATGTCGGCCCTGAGCCCGAGCCCGGTCTTGACCGCCTGTTCGACGCAGAATTCGTTGATGACCGGCAGCATCCCCGGCATGGCCGCATCCACAAAGGCGACGTTCGAGTTCGGCTCGGACCCGAAGGCGGTCGAGGCGCCGGAGAAGAGCTTGGCGTTCGAGGCGACCTGGGCATGGACCTCCAGCCCGATCACCAACTCCCAATCCTCTTTCGTGCCCTGGATGACCTTGGGCGCGGGGGCGGTGAAGGTGGCGGTGGCGGCGGTCGGGTCGGTGTGCGTCATGGCTCGGGCGTCCTTTGTCTGGACGTGCTTTTAGGCGAGCCCCCGCAGCCTGACAAGGGAAGGGGGCCTGTCAGTGGTCTATCCGCAGCGCCCGCGCGTTCCGCCGGGCTGGCAGAGGCCATCGCCTCTGCCATGCGAAGGCCAGCCCTTTGTCCCGGCCGATGGTCCAAAGGCCATCGGCCAGCGCCCGCCCCGCCATCGGCGGGCGCTTTCGCGCCCACCGGGGCAGGCGCCAGCCTTTGTCTGTGAGTGACACCTAGGGTCCAGCGGTATCGTTTCCGCGACGGCCGGGGGAAACGCAGTGCGTTTCCTTTTCCCGCCCGTGCCAAGCCAAACATGAATGTATCTACGGCGCCCGGAGGGCCCAGCACCGGGCGCACTTCGTCCGTCAGGCGGTGGCGAGCGTGCCCCGTGGTTCGGGCGCCGCGCGCCAGACCGGAACGCCGCGCAGCCGGAACTCTTGCGCCAGCCGGTCGGTCGTGAAGGCGGCGGTCGCGGGCAGTCGCTCTTCGCGGCCGTCGGCAAGGTGCAGGATGCAGATAGCGCCGCCCGCGCCATCGGCCGACAGGGTGACGGCCGACAGGTCGTTCCAGTCGATCATCCGGTCGCGGTCGGCATCGTAAAAGCTGATGCCCTTGTCCCAGAGCCGGAAGCCCGCGCCGGGGTTCATCACCAGTTGCACGAGGACCCAGGCCAGGATCGGCCCGGCGAGCAGGATCGCGGCCAGCCCCCAGCCCTGCGCCAAGCCAGCATAAAGCACCGCGCCCGTCAGCCCAGTCAGCAGATACATGCGCGGATTGCGCGCCTGTTCATGATAGTCGAACGGTTCGGAATACATCCCCATGCCTTCGCAGCCCCCGGCCTCCGGGATAGCACGGCAGGGATTGCCCGGCCCTTGCGAGGCCGCGCGCAGTCATGACTTGGGTCGCATGCAGAAACGATCCGGCGGCTCAATCGCGATTGGTCCGCCTGGGCCGACGATGGATGCGTTCGCCTTAGTTGGGCCCCAGAAGCCTGCCGAGCATTTCCGTCGAATCGCGGCTGAGGCCCGGCGTCGCCAGAACCCGCTTCATCGCCGCCCGCGCCCTGGCCTGCCGACCCGCGTCATACCGCGCCCAGGTCTCGAACGCCGTCGACATGCGGGCGGTCGTCTGGGGGTTGACCGGGTCGAGCCGGATCAGCCAGTCGGCATAGACCTCATAGCCCTCGCCCGTCGCGGTATGGAAGCCCGCATGGTTGGACGCGAGGCCCCCCATAAGCGCCCGGAAGCGGTTGGGGTTCTTCCAGTCGAAGTCGGAATGCGCCGCCAGTTCGCGCGTGACCCTTGCCGCGTCGGCCCCCCGCGCGGCGGCGGGTTGCAGCGCGAACCACTTGTCGATGACAAGCCGGTTCCCCTTGAAGCGCGCGTGGAAATCCGCAAGCGCGTCCTTTGCCCGGCCCTGGTCGATCAGCGCGGCAAGGGCCGCCTGCCGCTCGGTCATGGTCGCGGCGCTTTCATAAAGTGCGGCCGCCCGCGCGCCCCCGTCCAGCCGGTTGAGGTAGCCGAGTGCCGCAAGCCTGAGCGCCCGCCGCCCGGCCGCCTCGGCCGAGGGCGAGAAGGCGCCCCGGTCGGCCAGGTCGTCATAAAGCCCCGCAAGGGTCGACTCTGCCGCCCGCGCGATCGCCTCGGCGAGCGTCCGGGTCGCAGCGTCGATCGCGTCGGGGTCCGGGACATGGCCCGCGTCCGCAAGGCTTTGCGCCAGGTCGTCCGCCGACGGCAGCCGCAGCGCCAGCGCCCGGAAGGCCGGGTCGAGGGCTGCGTCCGCGGCGATCCGCCCGACCGAGGCCAGAAGCCGGGGCGAGGGCGCGTCGCCTTCGGTCACCATCCGGGCAAGCGCCTGCCGCATCAGCGACCGGCCTGCCTCCCAGCGGTTCACGGGGTCGGTGTCATGGGCGAAAAGGAAGGCGTCGCGCTCGCCGTCCGTGTCGCGCGTCAGGACCACGGGCGCCGAAAAGCCGCGCAGGATCGAGGCGACGGGCCGCGCGGCCAGCCCCTCGAACCGGAAACTTTGGGTGACATCGGTCATCTCCAGCACTTCGGTCGGCCGCACCTCGTCCCCGTTCGGGTTCAAAAGCCCGACCGCGATCGGGATGACGCGCGGCGGCTTGTCGGGCTGGCCGGGGGTCGCGGGCGTTTCCTGCCGGAAGGTCAGTGTGAAGATGCCCGATCCGGGGGTCGAGGCGGGACCGGGCGACCAGGCCTCGGTCACCGAAAGGCGCGGGGTGCCCGCGTCCGTATACCAGCGCTTGAACTGGCTCAGGTCGCGCCCGGTCGTATCCTCGAAGACCCTGAGCCAGTCCTCGATGGTCGCGGCATGGCCATCGTGCCTCTCGAAATAGAGGTCGAGCGCGCGGGCATAGTCCACGTCACCAACCAGCCGCTTCAGCATGCCGATGACCTCGGCGCCCTTTTCATAGACGGTCGCGGTGTAGAAGTTGTTGATCTCGACAAAATGGTCGGGCCGGGGCGGATGGGCCAGCGGCCCCATGTCCTCGCGGAACTGGCGCCCGCGCAAGGTCAGCACGTCATCAATGCGCTTCACCGGCGCCGAGCGCATGTCAGAGGTGAACTGCTGGTCGCGGAAGACCGTCAGCCCTTCCTTCAGGCACAGCTGGAACCAGTCGCGGCAGGTGATGCGGTTGCCGGTCCAGTTGTGGAAATATTCATGCGCGATCACCGCCTCGATCCGCTCGAAGTCCAGATCGGTCGCCGTGTCGGGGCTGGCGAGCACCAGCTTCGAGTTGAAGATGTTCAGCCCCTTGTTCTCCATCGCGCCCATGTTGAAGTCATCGACGGCGACGATGTTGAAGACATCGAGGTCATATTCGCGCCCGTAGACCCGCTCGTCCCAGTCCATCGACCGCTTGAGGCTTTCCATCGCCCAGGGCGTGCGGTCCAGGTCGCCCGGCCGCACCCAGATCGCCAGGTCGACCTTGCGGCCCGAACGGGTGGTGAAGCTGTCGCGCAGGGGTTCGAGGTTGCCTGCGACCAGCGCGAAAAGATAGGCGGGCTTCGGCCAGGGGTCGTTCCATTCGGCCCGGCCCGGTGCGGCCGACACGGGGTTGCCGTTCGACAGCAGGACCGGCATGTCGCTTTCGATCCGGACGCGGAAGGGTGCCATCACGTCCGGGCGGTCGGGGTAGAAGGTGATATGGCGAAAGCCCTCGGCCTCGCACTGGGTGCAGTAGATGCCGCCGGACATGTAAAGCCCCTCGAGCGAGGTATTGTCGGCCGGGTCGATCGACACCTCGGCCTCCCAGACGAAGGGGCCGTCGGGCAGACGCGCGGCGGGGACGGTCAGCCCCTCGTCCGTCAGCCTGTAGTCGGTGGGGTCGAGCGCGCGTCCGTCGATCGCCGCGCGGATCAGCCGCAGCCCCTCGCCGTTCAGGAACAGGTCGCCCTTGCCCCCGGCTTCCGGGTTCGGCGCGAACGACAGGCGCGAGGTGACCCGCGTGTCCTTGGGCGCAAGCCGGAAGGTCAGATCCACTGCCGTGAGCCGGTAGGGGAAGGGGCGGTAGTCCTTCAGGTAGATCGTGCGCGGGTCAGGGGCGGTCAGTGCGGCGGACATGGGCAGGGCTCCGTATCGGGGTCGGGCCGGAGCCTAGGTCGTCCGCCGCCCGGCCGCAACGGGGGCCGAATCCGCGCCGATCAGCCCGCGCCGACCTGTGCCGCGAGCTTGCCCAGCGTCTGCAGCCCGAGTGCGGGGGCCCCGAAACCGACTGCCGTCTGATATTCATCGGCCGTGGCGAAGGTCATCGACAGGATGACCCGCGTTCCCTTGCCCTCTTCGACGAACCGGACCGTCGCATCGGCGTGCTTGGGCCCGTTCTCGCCCCAGAGAAGCGCATAGTCGATGCCCCTCATCGGCGTCATCTGCCCGTAACGGTGGTGGTTGGGATAGACCGTGCCGTCCGGCCCGATCATGTCGAATACCCACTCGCCGCCCGTCCGAAGGTCGATCCGGTAGGTGCGGCAGGTGAAGCCGTCCGGCCCCCACCAAAGGGGCAGCGTTTCGGGATTGGTCCAGGCGGCCCAGATCGCGGCGACAGGTGCCGCGATCTGCCGCTCGATGGTCATGGTGCGGTCGGCGGTCATCTTGCCCCCCCTCAGCGCAGAAGTGTCCTGGCGTAATCCTCAAGCTGCTGGGCGACCGTGCCCCAGCCGTCGTAAAAGCCCATCGCCTTGTGCGTCTCGGCCTGTTCGGCGGAACGGTGGCGGGCGATGGCGGTATAGGTCGTGCCGCCCTCGGGCGCGTCCGACAGAAGCAGGATCGCCGTCAGGAACGGGTCGGGCGCGGGCTTCCAGCCTTCGCTGTAGCCATCGGTGAAGGCGAACCTCTCGCCCGGCACCAGGTCGAGCCAGACGCCCTTGTTCTCCATCACCTGGCCGTCCACGTCGAAGGTCGTGTTGAAGCGCCCGCCGACCCGAAGGTCGATGTCGCAGGCCGTGACGCGGTGGGGGCGGGGAACGAAGAAGTGGGGAATGTGCCTGGCGTCGGTCCAGCAGTCCCAGATCAGTTGCCGGGGCACGGCCAGGGTGCGGGTGAAATGCAGGTCAGTCTTGGGGTCCAGGTCCATGCGCGGTCTCCTTGTGCAGTCGGGTCACATAGTCATCCAGCCGGTCGAGCCGGTCTTCCCAAAGTGCGCGCTGGGCGTCGAGCCAGCCATGCACCGGCGCGAAAGCGCCGGGGACAAGCGTCACTGTCCGCACGCGCCCCGCCTTCGCCGACTGGGCCAGCCCCGCCTCTTCCAGGCGCCGCAGGTGCCCCATGACCGATGGCAGCGCCATGTCGAAGGGGGCCGCGAGCTCGGTCAGGCTGGCCGGGCCACGGGCAAGCCGCGTCAGGATCGCGCGGCGGGTGGGATCGCCGAGCGCCTGGAAGAGCTTGTCGAGCTGGCCGGGTGTAAGGTCCATGGCCTCGGGATTGTTATGTCATGGCCTAACTATCAGCCGCAACCCGGCGTGGCAAGTAAAACTTAGGTGACAGCCTTACTTATTTGCGGCGAAAGACCTGCGGACTTTCCGGGCCATGCCTCGGCTGTCCGGCCGTTGCCAGCGGGCGCGGCGGGGGCTTAGGCTGAGCCCCGGACCGGACGGAGGCACATCATGCAGGTCGATCGCAAGGGACTGAAGGTCGCGGCGGAACTGGCGGACTTCCTCGAAACCCGCGCACTGCCGGGAACGGGCGTGGATCCAGATGACTTCTGGACAGGCTTTGCCGCGATCCTGACGGATATGGCGCCGGAAAACCGGGTGCTTCTTGGCCGGCGAGAGGCCCTTCAGTCCCAGATCGACGCCTGGCACCTGACGCACCGTGACGGGTTGCACGACCCCGCCGCCTACCGCGCCTTCCTGGAAAGGATCGGCTACCTTCTGCCCGAAGGCCCCGAGTTCCAGATCGAAACCGCCAAGGTCGACCCCGAAATCGCCCGGATCGCTGGCCCCCAGCTCGTCGTGCCGGTGACGAACGCGCGCTATGCGCTCAATGCCGCGAATGCCCGCTGGGGCAGCCTTTACGATGCGCTTTACGGCACTGATGCCATGGGCAGCCCGCCGCCCGCCGGGGGCTACGAACGCGGCCGCGGCGCCC
>Ga0056909_1000187_pt1 | contig 90288 bp, 84 predicted proteins | sample EBPBio102011_DNA_FD_62115 | JGI IMG/M metagenome (GOLD analysis project Ga0056909, IMG submission 62115) | Wastewater treatment Type I Accumulibacter community from EBPR Bioreactor in Madison, WI, USA - Reactor 1_1/10/2011_ DNA | ecosystem: Engineered > Bioreactor > EBPR > Anaerobic-Aerobic >... | reverse complement strand
CTGGTCCGCACCCCCGGTCCTCGTGGCGAAGAGCCGCCATATCCCCAGATTTGGTGGCCGGCGGTGGGCGGGCACCTTTGACAAGGGGGGGTAATCGGGCTAGTCACAATCAGCAAAAATCAAAGACGCACGGCGGGGGATTGATGATGGCTCAGAAACGGCGCAGTGCGGCGGTCGGTCGGGTCCTGTCGGGGACGGCGCTTTGCGCGACACTGCTTTTTTCCGCCCTGCCAATGGCTTCCAGTGCGGCGAGCTACCAGTTTTCGTCCGTCAAGGTCGAGGGCAACCAGTCCGTCGATCCGGCAACGATCCTGTCGATGGCGGGAATCGCCAAGGGCCAGCCCCTGTCGGATGGCGCCCTGAACGATGCGGCGCAGCGGCTGCAGGCGTCGGGCCTCTTTGCCTCGGTCGACCTGGTGCCGTCGGGCGGCACGCTCATCGTCCGGGTCAAGGAAAATCCCACGATCAACGTCGTGTCGATCGAAGGGAACCGCCGCTTCAAGGATGAGGAACTGACGAAGCTCCTCAAATCGCAGGGCCGGCGCATCTATTCGGCCTCGCAGGCCGAGGCCGACGCCAATGCCATCACCCAGTTCTACACCGACAAGGCGCGCATGGCGGCCCGCGTCGAGCCGAAGATCATCGACCGCGGCAACAACCGCTACGACCTCGTGTTCGAGGTGGCCGAGGGCAAGACGAGCGAGGTCGAGCGTCTGTCCTTCAGCGGCAACCAGGCCTTCTCGGATCGCCGTCTGCGCCAGGTGCTGGCGACCAAGCAGGCCGGGCTCTTCCGTGCCATCATCAGCCGCGACACCTTCATCCCGGACCGGGTCGAGGCCGACAAGCAGCTCCTGCTCGATTTCTACCATTCGCGCGGCTACATCGACGCGCAGGTCCGTGGCGTCTCTTCGGAATTCTCCAATGATCGCAATGCCTTCTTCCTGACCTTTGATATCCAGGAAGGGCCGTCCTACACCTTCAACCAGGTGGGCGTGGCGAACGAATATCCGGGCCTTGACCCGGCCCCCTTCCAGGATGTGATCCGCATCCGGCAGGGCGCGACCTATTCGCCGGTCGCGATCGACACGACGATCAAACGGATGGAGGCCATCGCCAAGCGGCAGGGCATCGACTTCCTGGCGATCGAGCCCCGCATCGCCAAGAACCCGCAGAACCAGACGCTCGACGTGACCTTCGTCCTGGCCAAGGGTCCGCGCACCTTTGTCGAGCGGATCGACGTGCAGGGCAACGTCACCACGCAGGACCGCGTCATCCGGCGCCAGTTCCAGATTTCGGAAGGCGACCCGATGAACCCCCGCGCGATCCGCGAGGCGGCGGACCGCATCCGGGCGCTCGACTATTTCAAGAACGTGGACGTGACCGCCCATTCCGGCTCGGCCGAGGACCAGGTGGTGGTGAACGTCGGCGTCGAGGAAAAGCCCACGGGCTCGCTGACCTTCGGCGTGACCTATTCGACCTCGGACAAGGTGGGCCTGACGCTCGGCCTGTCGGAAGCGAATCTTCTGGGTCGCGGGCAGTATCTGGCGATGAACATCGCCACGACCAACAAGAACCAGAACAACACCTTCACCTTCATCGAGCCGGCACTTCTGGACCGCGACCTGAAGCTGCAATATCAGCTCTGGTACAGCACCTCGGACTATTCGAACGCGCGCTTCGCCACCAAGCGGATGGGCACCTCGCTGGCACTGGAATTCCCGCTGGCCGAACAGGTCCGGCTGAACCTCCAGTACAAATATTCGTCGGACAAGGTCTACAACGTCGCGGCGGGCTCTTCGCCCCTGCTTTATGCCGACGAGGCGCGCGGGTTCGAGCGCAGCAGCATCCTGGGCTACACGGTCAGCTATGACACGCGCATCACCGGGCTCAATCCGAACGGCGGCCTCCTGCTGACCTTCGGCCAGGATTACGCGGGCCTCGGCGGCGATGTGAAGGCGGTCACGACCTCGGCCAAGGCGACCTACGAGACGAAGGTCTGGCATGAAGAACTGACCTTCCATGGCGAGGCCGAGGCGGGCGTTGTGTCGCCCCTTGGCGGCCAGACGACCGGCTACATGCAGCGCTTCACCGGCAATGGCCTTGTGCGGGGCTTTGCGCCGAACGGCATGGGGCCGCGTGACCTGAGCGTGCCGAACCGCGACGCCCTTGGCGGCAACATGTATGCGGGCGTCCGGCTCGAGGCGCGCTTTCCGATCGGCTTGCCGTCGGAATATGGCATCTCGGGCGGCCTCTTTGCCGATGCGGGCTCGATCTGGGGGCTCGATAATCCGGGGTCGATCGACGACAAGATGCACCTGCGCTCGTCCGTCGGCTTCACGATCTTCTGGGATTCGGGTCTGGGGCCCTTGCGGATGAACTTCGCCAAGCCGATCAGCAAGGAAAGCTACGACAAGACGCAGACCTTCGACCTGACCGTGTCGACCAAGTTCTGATGCGGGGGCGGCTCTGCCCCTGGGTCTGGGCGCTGGCCCTTGCCATGGCAGGGCCGGCGGCCTGGGCCCAGACTGCGGGCCAAACTTCGGGGCAAACTTCCGGCCAACCCGCGGCTCCCTCAATCCCGGCACTGCCGCAAAGCCCGATTCTGACCGTCGATCAGGAACGGCTTTATGCGCAAAGCCTGTGGGGTCAGCGGGCCGAGGCAGAGTTGCAGGCCGAGACGCGGGCGCTTCAGACCGAAAACAACCGGATCGAGGCCGAGCTGACGGCCGAGGAAAAGTCGCTGACCGAAAAGCGCCCGACCATGGCGCCGCAGGATTTCCGCAAGCTGGCCGACGATTTCGATGAGCGGGTGACGGGGATTCGGGCCGCGCAGGAGCGCAAGGCCGCCGATCTGGTCGCCTCCCGCGACCGCGCGCGGCAGGAGTTCCTGGCGGCGGCCCTGCCGGTGATGGCGAAGGTCCTGTCCGAACACGGCGCGGTCGCGATCCTCGACAACCGGGCGGTCTTCGTTGCGGCGCGGTCGGTCGATGCGACCGATGCGCTGCTGAAAGAGCTGGACGAGGTGCTTGGCGCCGGCCCGGCGCCCGGCGACACCGCCCCTGCGCCCGCGCCCAGCCCCTGACTTCGCAGCCTCGCGCCTTGCGCGGCAATTCGTCATTCGCTAGCTAGAAGGAAATGCGCGGGGCACACATCAAGATCTGCGCATGCCGACGGGGAGCAGAATGACCGATAGCGCCAGCCAGACCGCCGCGGCGGTGACGGAAGCCGACCTTGCGCTGATCCAGCGCATCATCCCGCACCGCTACCCGTTCCTGTTGATCGACAAGGTCAAGGACATCGAGCTGAACAAGTCCTGCGTCGGCATCAAGAACGTCACGATCAACGAGCCGCAGTTCCAGGGCCACTTCCCCGCCAAGCCGATCCTGCCGGGCGTCCTGGTGGTCGAGGCCATGGCCCAGGCCTCGGCCGTGCTGGTCGGCCTGTCGATGAACGTGATCGACCGCGACCTCTTGACCTATTTCATGTCGATCGAGGGCTGCAAGTTCCGCCGCATGGTGGTGCCCGGCGACGTGCTGGAGCTGCACATGACCGTCAAGCGCGGCGGCGGCAAGATCTGGAAGTTCCATGGCCTCGCGAAGGTCGGTGAAGAGGTGGCGTGCGAGGCAGAGATCACCGCGATGATGCATCTGCGGGACTGATCGCATGACCCTTCACCCGACTGCCCGCATCCACCCCTCGGCGGTGATCGACGACGGGGCCGTGATCGGCGCAGGGACCGAGGTCGGGCCCTTCTGCCACATCGGGCCAAGGGTCGTCCTGGGGGCGGGCGTGGTCCTGAAAAGCCATGTCGTCGTCGCGGGCCGGACCGAGGTCGGGGACGAGACGGCGATCTTTCCCTTCGCCTGCATCGGCGAGGTGCCGCAGGACCTGAAGTTCCGGGGCGAAGAGACGCGGCTGGTGATCGGCAAGCGCAACCGCATCCGCGAAGGCGCGACGATGAACCCCGGAACCGAGGGCGGCGGCGGGGTGACGCGGATCGGCGACGACGGGCTTTTCATGGCCAATTCGCATGTGGCGCACGACTGCCAGATCGGCGACCGGGTGATCCTGGTGAACAATGTCGCTGTCGCCGGGCATTGCGTGCTTGAGGATGACGTGATCGTCGGCGGCCTGTCCGGGGTCCACCAGTTCGTCCGCATCGGGCGGGGCGCGATGATCGGCGCGGTGACGATGGTGACGGCCGACGTGATCCCGCACGGGCTGGTGCAGGGTCCGCGCGGGGTGCTCGACGGGCTGAACCTCGTCGGGTTGCGCCGCAGGGGGGCCGAGCGCGGCGACATACTGGCCCTGCGCGACATGCTGGGCGACCTGTCGGGCGGCGCCTTCCGCGAAGAGGCCCGCGCGTTGGCCGAGCAGGCGCCCTCGAACGCCTATGTGCGCGAGGTTCTGGACTTCATCCTCGGCCCGTCGGACCGCTCGTTCCTCGCGCCGCGATGAGCCGGGTGGCGCTCATTGCCGGCTCGGGCGCCCTGCCGGGGCTTCTGGCTGCGGCGCTGGCCGGAGCGGGCCGTCCGCCCCTGGTCGCGCGGCTGGAAGGAACGCCTGCGCCCGAGGGCGAAGGGGCGGTGCGCTTCCGGCTCGAACGGCTGGTGCCGTTCATGGACAGCCTCTCGGACGCCGGCGTGACCGAGGTCGTCTTCGCCGGCGCCGCAACCCGGCCCCGGATCGACCCCGAGGCGTTCGACGCCCGCACCGCGCAACTGGTGCCGCGCCTGCTGGCCGCGATGGGGCAGGGCGACGACGGGGCGCTGCGCGGCCTGATCGCGCTTTTCGAGGAGTGGGGCTTTGCCGTCCTTGGCGCCGACCAGGTTGCGCCTGACCTGGTGCCGGGGCCGGGCGTCCTGACTGGTTCGCCGAGCGGGGCGGACGAAGCCGATGTCGCGCGGGCGGCGGCCATCGTCGCGGACCTTGGTGCGCTCGATCTGGGGCAGGGCGCGGTGGTGGCGCAGGGCCTGTGCCTTGCGGTCGAGACCTTGCCGGGAACAGACGCGATGCTGGCCTTCGCGGCGCTTCATGGCCCGGCGCTGCGCCCGAACCCCAGGGGCGCGCGGGGCGTTCTATACAAGGCGCCGAAGCCCGGTCAGGACCGGCGGATCGACCTGCCGGCGATCGGGCCGGAGACGGTCGCGGGAGCCGCGCGCGCAGGGCTGGCCGGGATCGCGTGGGAGGCGGGGGGCGTCCTCTTGCTCGACCGGGCGGCGACGGTTGCAGCGGCCGGGGCGGCGGGCCTTTTCCTCTGGTCGCGCGCGCCGGACGCCGGGCCATGACAGGCCCTAACCTTTTCCTGATTGCGGGCGAGCCTTCCGGGGACGCGCTTGGGGCGGCGCTCATGGCCGGGCTCAGGGACCTGTCTTCGGGGGACCTGTCGCCGGGGGACCTGTCGGCGGGCCTGCGCCTGACCGGCGTCGGCGGCCCGCTGATGGAGGGGCAGGGGCTCGCGAGCCTCTTCCCGATGGAAGAGCTGTCGGTGATGGGCCTCCTGGAGGTTCTGCCAAAACTCCCGCGCCTCAAGGCCCGCATCCGCCAGACGGCCGACGCCGTTCTCGCTTCTGGCGCCGATGCGCTGGTGACCATCGACAGCCCGGATTTCTGCCTGCGCGTGGCTGGCCTGGTCCGCGCCTCGCGTCCCGAGTTTCGCACCATCCACTATGTCGCGCCAACCGTCTGGGCCTGGCGGCCGGGGCGCGCGGCGAAGATGGCGCCGATCATCGACCATGTGCTGGCGCTTTTCCCTTTCGAGCCGCCGCTGATGGAGGCCGCGGGGATGAGCTGCGATTTCGTCGGCCACCCGGCGGCGCACGCCCCCCGCGCCACGCCCGCCGAGGCCGCGGCCTTTCGCGCGACGAACGCGATCCCGCCGGACGCGCCGCTTCTCCTGTTGCTGCCCGGATCGCGCATGGGCGAGGTCACGCGCCTTCTGCCGCGCTTTCGGGAAACGCTGGCGCTGCTGCGCGACCGTCACCCCGGTGTCCGCGCCGTCCTGCCGACCGTGCGGGGGACCGAGCCGATGGTGCGCAAGGCGCTCGCGGCCGAGGCGACCGCGCCCCTGATCCTGACAGACGCGGATGCCAAGCGCGCGGCCTTTGCCGCCGCCGACCTTGCGCTCGCGGCGTCCGGGACCGTCAGCCTTGAACTGGCGCGGAACCGGGTGCCCATGGTCATCGGCCACGATTTCAACCGCCTGACCTTCACGCTGATGCGCCGGGCCGCGCTGATCGACACGGTGACGCTGGTGAACATCGTCTCGGACACCCGCGCCGTCCCCGAGTTTCTCGGCCCCGCCTGCCGCCCGCCAGCGATGGCCGGGGCGCTCGACCGCATCCTGTCGGACCCTGATGCACGCGCGGTGCAGCGGCAGGCCGCCGACCTGACCATGGCGCGCCTTGGCGAAGAGGACGAAAACCCCGGTCTGAGGGCCGCGCGGTCCGTGCTCGCGCATATCTGATCGTCCGCCCCGCTCCCCGACCGACCCGCCGTTGCCTCTGCCGCGCTGCGGCGCTAGGAAGGGGCACCTGCGCAGGAGGCCGTCATGACCCTTTCCGTCGCCATCCTCGGCGCCTCGGGCTATACCGGGGCCGAGCTTGTCCGGCTGATCGCGACCCATCCGGGTCTGACGATCACGGGCCTGTCGGGCGACCGAAAGGCGGGGATGGAGATGGCCGAGGTCTTTCCCTTCCTGACCCCGCTCGCGCTGCCGCGGCTGGAAAAGATCGAGGACATGAACCTGTCCTCGGCGGACCTGGTATTCTGCGCCCTGCCGCATGCCACGAGCCAGGAGGTCATCGCCGCCCTGCCGCGCGACCTGAAGGTGGTGGACCTGTCGGCCGACTTCCGGCTGCGCGATCCGGCGGAGTATGAAAAATGGTATGGCAAGCCCCATGCCGCGCCCGACCTGCAGAAGGAAGCGGTCTACGGACTGACCGAGTTCTACCGCAACCAGATCCGCCCCGCGCGGTTGGTGGCCGGGACGGGTTGCAACGCCGCGGCTGGGCAATATGCGATCCGGCCCCTGATTTCGGCCGGCGTGATCGACCTGGACGACATCATCCTGGACCTGAAGAACGGCGTTTCCGGCGCAGGCCGGTCGCTGAAGGAAAACCTGCTGCATGCAGAGCTTTCGGGGGGCACGCACCCCTATTCGGCCGGCGGCACGCACCGACATCTGGGCGAGTTCGACCAGGAATTCTCGGCGCTCGCCGGGCGCCCGGTGCGGGTGATCTTTACGCCGCACCTCTGCCCCTTCAATCGCGGCATCCTGGCCACCTGCTACGTCAAGGGCGATCCGGCTGCGATCCATGCGGCGCTGGCCGGGGCCTATGGCGACGAGCCTTTCCTGCATGTCCTGCCGATGGGCAAGCTGCCGTCGACGCGCTCGATCGCCGGGTCGAACCATGTGCAGATCGGCGTTTCGGGCGACCGGGTGCCGGGCCGGGCGACGGTGGTCGTGGCGCTCGACAACCTGACCAAGGGGTCGTCGGGGCAGGCGTTGCAGAATGCGAACCTGATGCTGGGCCTGCCGGAGACGCAAGGGCTGATGCTGGCGCCGGTTTTCCCTTAAGGCGCGGAACTCCATGAAAAATCTGAAGAAACAGCGCCGCATCCAGATTATCGCCCTGGCCTTTGTTGCCATGGCGGCCGCCTTCCTGGCCTTCTGGTTCGCCGCGCCGAACGCGCTTCAGTATTTCCGCTCGCCAAGCCAGGTCCAGTCGGACCCGCCGCGCGCGACCGAGATCTTCCGGCTTGGCGGCCTGGTCGAGAAGGGCTCGCTCGTCCGTGGCGCGGGGGCTACCGTCACCTTCCGCGTCACCGACACGAACGCGAGCGTGCCGGTCGAATTCACCGGCGTCCTGCCCGACCTCTTCGCCGAGGGGCAGGGCATGGTCGGCACCGGCACGATGAAAGACGGCACCTTCGTCGCGTCCGAGATCCTTGCCAAGCATGATGAAAACTACATGCCGAAAGAGGTCATCGACGCCTTGAAGGCGCAAGGCATCTATGTCGACCCCAAGACAAAGGCGATGACGAGCGTGCCGCCGTCCCCCTGATGCGCCACGGCGCACCACCACGCACCACGGCGCACCACCGCGCGCAGCTCCACCCGCGATTTAACCTTTTGCCCGCACCTTTCCCCCATAACTCAAGGGGGACTGACCCATGCAGACGGTTGAGCAGATCGCCGACGACATCGTGCGGCGCGAGGGGGGCTATGTGGACGATCCGGCCGATCCGGGCGGGGCCACGAACCACGGCGTGACGCTCGCGACGCTGGCGCGGCTCGGGCGGGACGAAACCGGCGACGGGCAGGTCGACAGGGCGGACGTGAAGGCGCTGACGGCGGCCGACGCAGCGACGATCTTCATCGAGCAATATTACCGCAAGCCGGGGCTCGCGGCGCTGCCGGACGGGCTGCAGCCGTCGGTCTTCGACATGTATGTCAACGCGGGCGCCAACGCCGTGCGCATCCTGCAGCGGCTTCTGACCGAGCTCGGCCATCCGGTGACCGAGGACGGGATCGTCGGGCGCGAGACGGCCCGGGCCGCGCGGGCGGCGGCGGGGGTTGATCCGGCGCTGCTGGCCGACGCCTACGGCATCGCGCGGCGCAACTACTACTACCACCTTGGCGACATCCGCCCTGCCAGCCGCAAGTTCGCCCGCCGCAATGACGGCGGCAAGGGCGGCTGGATCACGCGCGCGGAAGAGTTCATCTCGGCCCCCTACCGGCTGACGGACGCCCAGCACCGGGCGCGGGTGTCGGCATGGGCCTGATGAACCTGCTGTTCGGCGGCGGCGGCGCAGGGCTTGCGCAGGCCGGCCGCACGGTCAAGGACGTGGCCGAGATCTTCGTGCCGAACGAGACGCGCAAGATGGAGCTGTCGGCCGAGGCCTACAAGGCCGCGCAAGAGGCGGCGCGGGCCGAGTTCGCGCAAAGCCAGTCGGGATTTTTCGACCGGCTGATGAACGGGCTGAACCGGCTGCCGCGACCCTTCCTGGCCTTCGGGACCATCGGGCTGTTCATCTATGCGATGGTCGACCCCCTGTCCTTCGCACGGCGGATGGTCGGGCTCAGCTATGTGCCGGAGCCGCTCTGGTGGCTGATGACAGCCATCGTCGGCTTCTATTTCGGCGCGCGCGAGGCGCATTACTTCCGCCTGCGTCCACCTCCCGGCACCGCGCCCGACCCCGGGGCCACTGGCGAGGTGCTGGCGGATCCGGCCGGCGGCGCCACCGCGCCCGCGCAGAACGCCAACCCGGCGCGCGACGCGCTGATCCGACGGGGTGCAGCGCGCGACGCCGGCGGGCGGCCCGACGGGGCCGGACGCAGCCGCTGAACCCTTCCCGCGCCGGCGCCCCGTTTCTGCGCCGGCGCCCCGTTTCCCGCGCCCGCGCGTGCCGCCTTTGTGACTGTGCCAAAGCGCCGCGCCCCATTTCCCTTTGCGGCGCGGGGGCCTATGGTCGGCCCACCATGACAGAGCTTGGCCACTTCTCCCTCTCCCTCGCCCTTGCGATCGCCATCCTGCAGGCGACGATCCCGCTCATCGGGGCCCAGACCGGCCGCCGGCGGTGGATGGAGTTCGGGACACCCCTTGCGCTTGCGCAATTCGTGGCCATTGCGGTCAGCTTCGCGGCCCTGACGCATGCCTTCATCACCTCGGACTTCTCGCTCCGCGTGGTGGTGCAGAATTCGCATTCGATGAAGCCGATGCTTTACAAGATCGCCGGCGTCTGGGGAAACCACGAGGGCTCGATGCTGCTGTGGGTCCTGATCCTTGCGGCCTTCGGGGCGGCGCTGGCGCTTTTCGGTCAGGGGTTGCCTGTTGCGCTCAAGGCCCGGGCGCTGGCCGTTCAGGCGCTGATCGGCGTGGCCTTCCTGGCCTTCATCCTGTTCACCTCGAACCCGTTCGACCGGCTGGCCGTGCCGCCTTTCGACGGGCGCGACCTGAACCCTCTCCTGCAGGACCCCGGCCTCGCCTTCCACCCGCCGTTCCTCTATTTCGGCTATGTGGGCCTGTCGATGTCCTACTCCTTCGCCATCGCGGCGCTGATCGGGGGCCGCGTCGATGCCGCCTGGGCCCGCTGGGTGCGGCCCTGGACGCTTGCGGCCTGGATCTTCCTGACCATCGGCATCGCCATGGGGTCCTGGTGGGCCTATTATGAGCTTGGCTGGGGCGGCTTCTGGTTCTGGGACCCGGTCGAGAATGCGAGCTTCATGCCCTGGCTCCTGGCCGCAGCCCTGTTGCATTCGGCGATCGTCGTCGAGAAGCGCGAGGCGCTGAAAAGCTGGACCATCCTTCTGGCAATCCTCGCCTTCGGCTTTTCGCTCATCGGCACCTTCATCGTCCGTTCGGGCGTCATCACCTCGGTCCATGCCTTTGCCAACGACCCCGAACGCGGGGTGTTCATCCTTGGCATCCTCGCGCTTCTGATCGGGGGCGGGCTCACGCTCTTTGCGATCCGCGCGCCGGGGATGCAGGCGCGGGGCGTCTTTGGCGTCGTCAGCCGGGAATCGGCGCTGATCGTCAACAATATCCTTCTGGCGGTCGCGGCCTTCGTCGTCTTTATCGGCACCCTCTGGCCCCTCTTCGCCGAGCTTGCCTTCAACGACAAGATCTCGGTCGGCGCGCCCTTCTTCGACCGGGCCTTCACCCCCTTCTTCGTCATCCTGGCGCTGGTGCTGCCGTTTGGCGCGATCCTGCCCTGGAAGCGGGGCAAGCTCCGCACCGCCGCGCGCCCGCTCATGGGGGCTGCAGCGCTGGCCGTCGCACTCGGGGCCCTGGCTTTCGCCATGCAGACTGGCCGGTCGGCGCTTGGCCCGGTCGGCATGGCCCTTGGCGCCTGGCTCGTCCTTGGCGCCATGACCGACCTCTGGCTGCGCGCCGGACGCACGCCCGCCCGCCTGGCCCGCCTGCCGCGGTCCGACTGGGGCAAGGCGGCGGCGCATGCGGGGCTGGGCATCGTCATCATCGGCGTGTCGGGCGTCATGGCCTGGACGGTCGAGGACATCCGCACCGTGAAGGTGGGCGAAAGCTTCCCCCTCGGCCAGTATGAGGTCACGCTCGACGGTGTCGAGAATGGGCGCGGCCCGAACTATTCCACCCGCATGGCTACGATGACGGTGCGCGAGGCCGGGGCGGTCGTCGCCGTCCTTCACCCCGAAAAGCGCTTCTACCCGGTCCAGTCGATGCCGACGACCGAGGCCGCGATCCAGCAGGGCCTGTTCCGCGACATCTACCTGACGCTTGGCGATCATCAGGATGACGGCGGCTGGGCGGTGCGCAGCTATGTGAAGCCCTTCACCAACTGGATTTGGGCGGGTGCGCTCCTCATGGGTTTTGGCGGGCTTCTGAGCCTCAGCGACCGCCGCCTGCGGATCGGTGCTGCGGCCAGGCGCGTGCCCGCCGCGCAACCGGCGGAATGAGGATGCGGGGCCTGCGCCTGATCCTCGCGGTCTTCCTTCTGGCCTTCGCGCTGCCCGCCCTCGCGGTCCAGCCGGACGAGGTGCTGAAGGACCCCGCACTTGAGGCGCGCGCGCGGGCGCTGTCCGAGATCGTCCGCTGCCCGGTCTGCCAGGGCGAGAACATCGACGATTCGAACGCCGGCATCGCCCGGGACCTGCGCCTTCTGATCCGCGAGCGGCTGATGAAGGGCGACAGCGACGATGAGGTCATCGCCTACCTGACCGACCGTTACGGCGACTTTATCCTGTTCCGCCCGCGCGTGTCCGGGCCGAACCTGATCCTGTGGGGCGCGGGGCCGGTGCTGCTGCTCGTGGCCCTTCTGGGCGCGTTCCTCTATATCCGCCGCCGGTCGAGCGCCGGGCCGCCGGCCGTCGAGGCGCCCCTGACCCGCGAGGAACAGGAAAGGCTGGAGGCGCTGACCTCTGCACCCCCCATGGAGTGACGCGCGGTTCCGCTTGGGCGCGGGCGCGATTGGCCCTACCGTTCGCCGATCCGGCGAAAGGAGCCCTGCGATGACCGATGTCCTGACCTATGCGGCCGACGGCGGCGTCGCGGTTCTGACCCTGAACCGGCCCGAGGTGATGAATGCGCTGAACGCGCCCCTGCGCCGGGCGCTTCTGGAGGGCATCGCGCGGGCCAATGCCGAGGCGCGGGTGATCGTCCTGACCGGCGCGGGCCGTGCCTTTTCATCGGGCCAGGACCTGACCGATGCGGGCGACCTGAGCGCCGTCGACTTCGAGCGCACCCTGCGGGATGACTACGAGCCCTTGCTCCGCGCCCTCTGGGACAGCCCCCTGCCGGTCATCGCTGCCGTCAACGGGGCCGCCGCAGGGGCGGGGGCGAACCTCGCGCTCGCGGCCGATCTGGTCATCGCGGCCGAGGGCGCGCGCTTCGTCCAGGCCTTCACCCGCATCGCGCTCATTCCCGACGCGGGCGGCACCTACTGGCTGCCCCGGCAGGTCGGCTTTGCGCGCGCGATGGGGGCGATGATGCTGGCCGAGGCGGTGACGGCCCGGCAGGCCGCCGACTGGGGCATGATCTGGGAGGCGGTGCCCGATGCCGAGTTCACCGCCCGCTGGCAGGCCCGCGCACGGGCGCTGGCGCAGGGGCCGAAGGGGGCGCTGACCGGGGTCAAGCAGGCGCTGCGCGCGAGTTTCGTCAACGACCTCGAGGCGCAGCTGGCGCTCGAGGCGCGCTTGCAGGGCGCTTGCGGGCAGCACCCGGATTTCCGCGAGGGCGTGGCGGCTTTCCTGGAAAAGCGCCCGGCGCGATTCGCGGGGGCGTAACCCTCAGGCCGCCCAGTCGATCTGCGGCCCACCGTGGTCGCCGAGCCAGCGGTTGACCCTGCTGAAAGGGCGCGAGCCGAAGAAGCCGCGCCGCGCCGACAGGGGCGAGGGGTGGGCGCTGGCGATGAAGAGATGGTCCCTGCCGCCGATCCCTGCCGCCCGCGCCTGCGCTGCGGCGCCCCAAAGGACGAAGGCCGTGGGCCGGGTGGCGACTTCGGCCAGCACCTCATCGACGAGCCGGCCCCAGCCAAGCGCCCCATGACCGCCCGCCGCCCCCTCGGGCACCGTCAGGGCGCTGTTGAGCAGCAGCACCCCCTGCCGCGCCCAGCCGCGCAGGTCGCCAGTCTTGCGCGTCACGCCAATGTCGGCCAGCAACTCCTTGTAGATATTGGAAAGTGACCGGGGCAGGGGGCGCACTTCCGGCGCGACCGAGAACGCCAGCCCATGGGCGTGGCCGGCCGTCGGATAGGGGTCCTGGCCGAGGATCACCACCCGCACGCGGTCGGGCGGGGTCAGGTCGAGCGCCGCGAAGCGCTGGCCTTCCGGCGGCAGGATCGGGCGGGCGTCGGCCGCGATGCGGGCCGCGAGACCTGGCCAGTCGCGGGTGAAGAAGGGCAGATGTGCCCAGGCCGCAGGCGGGTGATCCACCTCAGGCCGCTGGCGGAAGCGGGACTGCCGCCACCAGTGCTGCCACCTTGGCCTTTGCCGCGCCGCTGTCGATCGACTGGGCGGCGAGGGCCACGCCCTCTTTCAGGTCACCTACTTTAGCTGCGATCAGCAAGGCTGCGGCGCTGTTCAACAAAACTGCATCGCGATAGGCGCCCTTGGCCCCGTCGAGCACGGCGCGCATGGCTTCGACATTCTCGGCCGGGGTGCCGCCGACGATCTCTTCGAACGGATGGACGGGAAGACCTGCGTCCTCGGGATGGATCTCGAACTCGGTGACCTTTCCGTCCTTCAGCTCGGCCACGAAACTGCGGTCGGAAATCGCGATCTCGTCGCTGCCGTCGCCGCCGTGGACGATCCAGGCGCGGTCCGAGCCAAGGGCGCCCAGCACCTCGGCCATCGGGCGCACCCAACGGCGGGCAAAGGTGCCTGTCAGCTGGCGTCTGACGCCCGCCGGGTTGGTCAGGGGGCCAAGAAGGTTGAAGACGGTGCGGGTGCCAAGCTCGGTCCGCGTCGGCATGACATGGCGGATCGCCGGGTGATGCATCGGCGCCATCATGAAGGCTATTCCGCAGCTTTTCAGCGTAGTTTCAACGATATCCGGGCCAATCATCACGTTGATGCCCAGTTGCGTCAGCGCATCCGCCGCGCCTGACTTCGACGACAGATTGCGGTTGCCATGCTTGGCGACCGGCACGCCGGCGCCTGCGACCACGAAGGCCGTGGTGGTCGAGATGTTGAGCGTGCCCTTGCCGTCGCCGCCGGTGCCGACGATGTCCATGGCATTCTTCGGCGCGCGCACCCCGTTGCATTTGTCGCGCATGACGCGGGCCGCGGCGGCGATTTCCTCGACCGTCTCGCCCCTTGTGCGAAGCGCCATCAGAAGGCCGCCCATCTGGCTTGGGGTTGCGTCGCCGGCAAAAAGGACGCGGAAGGCAAGCTCTGCCTCTTCGCGCGTCAGGGGCCGGTCGGCGGCCAGGCCGATCAGCGGGCGAAGATCGGCGCTCATGCAGCACCCTTCAGGGGCGCAAGATGGACGCCAGAGGTTTTCAGGAATGTTTCCAGCATCTTGTGGCCATGTTCTGAGGCAATGCTTTCAGGGTGGAACTGCACCCCCTCGATCGGCAGATGACGGTGGCGCAGGCCCATGATCGTGCCATCCTCGAGCCAGGCCGTGACCTCGAGCGTCTCTGGAAGGCTCGTGCGGTCGACGATCAGCGAATGGTAGCGCGTCGCCTGGAAGGGCGAGGGCAGGCCGGCAAAGACGCCCGCGCCGGCGTGGTGGATGGTGCCCATCTTGCCGTGGACGATCTCGTGGCAGCGCACGACATTGCCGCCGAATGCCTGGCCGATCGCCTGGTGGCCAAGGCAGACGCCCAGGAGCGGCACGCCCTTTTCGGCCGCGGCGAGGATCAGGGGCAGGCAGATCCCGGCCTGGTCGGGGTCGCAGGGACCGGGGGACAGGACGATCGCCTCGGGCCCCGTCGCCAGCGCCTGTTCGACGGTCAGGGCGTCGTTGCGGTGCACGTCGACCTCGGCCCCGACCTCGCCCAGATAGTGCACGAGGTTGTAGGTAAAGCTGTCGTAATTGTCGATCAGAAGCAGCATGGCGTATCCTTTCGGCCCGTCCCGGCCGACCGTGGCGGGCTGGCAGCAATCGGGGGGTGATCCCAAAAGCAGGTCGGGCTATAGATGGGCTGAAGATGCGTCGGGGTGCAAGGGCTTCCGGTTTGCCGGGGAACCGACATCACCAGAGGCGCGCGGGGACCGGAGGCGTATGTGAGCAGGAGTTTCATCGCGGGCGCGGCCAGCGGGCTCGTCCTTTCGGCCCTGGCCCTTGCCGCCGGGTCGCTGATGCTTGCGCCGAAACCGGACGCGGTGGGGCCCGAGCCTGCGCCGGAAGCGCGTGCTGCGGCGCCTGCGGCCGAAGGTGCTGCGCCCGAAGTTGCGACCGCAGTTGCGCCTGCGGCTGAGACGACTGCTGAGGCGGTGCCCGCAGAGGTTACAGCGGCCACGACAGCTACGGCGGAAACGTCAGAGCCTGCCGCCGCTGCCCAACCGGCCCCCGCAGCGGTCGCCGAGGCGCCGGCCGTTGCGCCTGTTACTCTGGCACCCGAACCCGCACCGGTCGCCGCGGCCGAGCCCGTAATCGCCCCGCCGCCGGTCGAACCGACGCCCCCGGCCGCGACCGAGGCGCCGAGCCCCGGGCCGGCGCCGGCTGCGCCGAGTGCGGTTCCCGCTCCGGTTCAGCAGGCCGAAGGTCCGGCCGCGCCGGTCGCTGCCGCCGCAGACGATGTGGCGCCTGCGCCGCAAGCCGCGCCGGCGCCCCTGCCGGACCTGCCTGCGACGGTGCCGCCCGTCACGCCAACTCCGAAGGCTGCAGAAATGGCTGTCGAGAAGGCGGCCGATGCGGGCGGCGACACGGGCGGCGGGGCGACGCTTAAGGTAGCGGCGGCCGAAGAGGGGACGGCGACGCTGATCATCGTCGATCCGTCAAAGGCCACGTCCGAACCGCAGGGTCCCTTGACGCTCAGGCCCGGCGAGTCGTCCGGCAAGGACCTGCCGCGCGTCGTGACGCTCATCAATCCCGATGCGCCGACGAGCAGCTCTGCCGTCCCCGTGGAGACGGCGCCGGCGCCGGATGCTCTGGCCCAGTCGCCGGCCCAGCCTCCGGCCCAGGTTCCGGCAACTGCCCCTGACACTGGTGCAGGCTCGTCCGCAGCCAGCGGACCCGCGCCGGTCACCGCCCCAGTCCCGGCCGCCGACGGGTCAACCCCGCCTGCGCCTGACGCGGGCGCGACTGCTGGCTCGCCCTACGTCGACAGCGGCGTGGCCGGGGTGCGGATCCTCCGGCTTCAGACCGCGCCGCCGCCTGCTGCGGCGCCGTCGGCCGACGGGACGACCCCGCCGGCCGACGGCTCGGCTCCGGCCAAGGATGGGGCCACGGATGGGGCCAAGGACGGAAAGGCGGCCGCCAAGGACGGCGCAAAGACTCCCGAGGGCACGGATGCCGGCAAGGCCGACGCCAAGCCGGGGGCAGAGGTCGGGGCAGGGGCGGGGGCGCTGCCGGGCACCAAGTCCGCGATCCTGACGCCCGACACTGCGCCCAAGACCGGCGCGACGCCTGCGCCCGACGCCACGGCGGACGGTGCCGCCGCGCCGGCAGCGACCGGGCCCGACCCGTTCGCGCCGAGCCCTGACGACACCCGCGCCGTCGCGCATTTTGCAGCACCCTTCCAGAACCCCGACCGCCGCCCGCTGGTCGGCATCCTGCTTTTCGATCCCGGCGTGGCCGGTGGCGGCCTTGCGTCCGACGCGATCGCGGCGCTGCCCATTCCGGTAACCGTGGCGGTCGACCCCAGCCGGGCCGACGCGAGCGACGCTGAAAAGGCCTACCGCGCGGCCGGCAAGGAGGTGGCGATCCTTGCCTCGAACCTGCCTGCGGGTGCGACTGCGCAGGATGTGGCGGTCAGCTACCAGTCCTATCGCGCGGCTCTGCCCGAGTCGGTGGCGCTGATCGGCGAGCCGGGGTCGGTGCTGGGGCAGGGTGGCCTTGCCTTGCAACAGATGGCCGACATGCTGGCCGGGGACGGGCGGGGGCTCATCAGCTATGGCGGCGGCCTGAACGGGGCGCAGATGGCGGCGAAGAAGCGCGGCGTGCCCGTCGTGACCCTGTCGCGCTACTTCGATGCGACAGATGCGCTCGCGCCCGGCTACCTGGCGCATGAGCTTGACCGCGCGGCCTTCCTTGCGACGCAGAAGGGCAGCGTCGTCGTCGCCATGCCGGCGACGCCCGACACGATCGCGGCGCTCACGGCCTGGGCGGGCACGGTCGGGACGGGCGCGCCGTCTTCGTCCGGGACGGGCGCCGTCGCGGTGGCGCCGGTGTCGGCGCTCTTGCGCACGACGGACTAGGGCTAGTTGACGCCCCGCCGGACGAAGAGGCCGGCCGCTTCAGCCGCGGCTCGCAACGCCTTGGACTTGTTGACGGTTTCCTGGTATTCGGCGGACGGGTCGCTGTCGTGGACCACGCCGCCGCCGGCCTGGATGTACAGTTGTCCGTCCTTGACCACGGCGGTCCTGAGCGCGATGCACATGTCCATCTCGCCGTTCGCGGCGAAATAGCCGACGCCGCCGCCATAGATGCCGCGCTTTTCGGGCTCGAGCTCGTTGATGATCTCCATCGCCCGGACCTTCGGCGCGCCCGAGACGGTGCCGGCGGGCAGGCCTGCCAGCAGGGCCGACAGCGCGTCCTGTCCCTCGGCGATTTCACCGACGACGTTCGAGACGATGTGCATGACGTGGCTGTAGCGTTCGATCACGAAGCGCTCGGTCGGACGCACGCTGCCCAGCTTCGCGACGCGGCCCACGTCGTTGCGGCCAAGGTCCAGCAGCATAAGGTGCTCTGCCAGTTCCTTCTGGTCGGCCAGAAGGTCGGCCTCGAGCGCGCGATCCTCGTCGGCGGTCGCGCCGCGCGGACGGGTGCCGGCGATGGGGCGGATCGTGACCTCGCCACCCCGGAGCCGCACCAGGATCTCGGGGCTGGCGCCAACGATCTGGAAGTCGCCGAAATTGAAGTAGAGCATGAAGGGCGAGGGGTTTGTCTGCCGCAGCGAGCGGTAGAGCGCGAAGGGCGGCAGGGCGAAATCCGCCGCCCAGCGTTGTGAAGGCACGACCTGAAATATGTCGCCTGCCCTGATGTATTCCTTGGCTTTTTCGACGGCGGCCATGTAGGCCTCTGGCGTGAAGTTGGACCGGAGTTCGCCCAGGGGGGCGGCCGCGCCCAGCGTGCGGCCCGCATCGCCCGGCGCGCGTTCCAGATCGCGCACGGCGTCCATGACCCGCTCGGCCGCCTGGGCATAGGCGGCCCGCGCGGACAGGCCCGATGCGGCCCAGGCCGGGGAACAGACCGTCACCTCGCCCTTCACCCCGTCCAGCACCGCAACCACCGTCGGGCGCATCAGCATCGCGTCCGGCACGGCCAGCGGGTCGGCCTTGGCTTCGGGCAGGCGCTCGACCAGGCGGATCATGTCGTAGCCCAGGTAGCCGAAGAGGCCGGACGCGATCGGCGGGATGCCGTCCGGTATCTCCATCCGGCTTTCAGCGATCAGCGTGCGAAGGCTCGTCAGCGGGTCGGCGACCGCGGGCTCGAAGGCGGTGGCGTCAAAGCGCGCCTGGCGGTTCAGGCGAGCGCTGTTGCCCCGGCAGTCCCAGATCAGGTCGGGCTTCAGCCCCACGACCGAATAGCGGCCGCGCACCTCGCCCCCGGTAACGCTTTCCAGCATGAAGCTCATCGGGGCGGCGTCGGCCAGCTTCAGCATCAGGCTGACCGGCGTGTCCAGATCGGCGGCGAGCCGGACGTGGACCAGCTGGCTCTGCCCCTTGGCCCAGGCGGCCTCGAAGGCGGGAAAGTCCGGGAGTATATGCACTTATGGGCCTTACTTCAGCTGGTTGTTGGCCGCGTTCAGCGCCGCCTGGTCGATCGTGACGGTGGTCGCCGCCTGCAGCGCGCGGGTATAGAGATCCATCACGTCGCGGCCCATCGACTGGGACAGTTGCGCCGCGACCTGGTCGCGGGACGCCTTGTAGGCCGCGCTTGCCGGATCGGCCGGGGTCACGCTTTCAAGCGTGACGAGCCAGACCTTGCCGGCAGCGTCCACGACCTTCGTCTCGCCTGCCGTCATGGCAAAGACGGCCTGGGCGACAGCCGGGTCGGCGTCCTGGACATGGCCGTTGCGCGCAAAGTCGGTCAGATGCGTCGTCACGAGGCCCAGCTTTTCGAGCGTCGTGCCGTTCTGGACCAGCGCGAGCTGCTCTTCGGCCAGCGCCAGAAGCTGGCGGTGCGTCTCGTCCTCGGTCCAGTCAGCGATGACCTGGTCCTTGACCTGATCGAGGGGCTTCAGGCTCGGCGGGTCGATGCCGTCGAGCTGGATGGCGAAGACGCCGCCGTCGTCCAGCTGGATCAGCGTCGGGAAGCTGTCGGCCGTCACCTCCTGCGCCGCCTTGCGGAAGGCCTCGTAGCCGGTCAGGCCGCCTTCGGCCTCGGCGTTGTAGGCGATCTTGCCGCTGGTCATGTCCTGGGTTTCCTTGGCCACGTCGGCAAGGCTCGCACCGCTGGCGAGGTTGTCCTCGATCTTGGCGGACTGCTCGGCGATCATGCGCCGCGCGCGGTCGAGCGCCACGATGTCGTTCAGTTCCGGCCGCGCCTCGTCGAAGGTCGTCGTCTCGCCCGGAAGGACGCCCTGCAGCGCGAAGAGCGCGGGCCCGAGAGGGCTGTCGAGCGGGCCGGTGATGCCCGGTCCGGTCATGGCAAAGACCGCGTCGCCCGCCGGGCCCAGGTCGTCGTGGCCGACCTCGCCCAGGTCGACATCCTTGGGCGTCAGGCCGCGTTCGCGCACCAGATCCTCGAACGAGGCGGTCTTGGCGTCATAGCGGGCCTTGGCGGCCTGAGCGTCCGCGACGGTCGGGAAGACAAGCCGGGCGACCTTGCGCCTTTCGGGCACGATATATTCGGATTTCCGCGCCTCGTAGGCCTGTTTCAGCGCGGCCTCATCGACCTGCACGTGCGCCTTCACGTCGTCGGGCGACAGCCAGACATAGGTGATCTGGCGCGTCTCGGGGCGCATGTAGCTGTCCTTGTGCCCGTCATACCAGGCCTGGACCTGCGCATCGGTCGGGGCGCCGACCGGCTGGCCCAGGTCCGAGCCGATCAGCTCGGCATAGGCGAAGGCCCGGCGTTCGCCCTGCCACGAGGTCAGCCGGTCCGCCGCCGGCGGGGGGGCGACAACACCGGTCAGGACGGCGCCCTGCAGGATGGTGCGCGCGCCCTCATCCCGCAGCATCTGTTCGAACTCGACCTCGGTCATGCCCTGCTGCTGGAGCCACATGTTGTAGATGTCGCGGCTGAAGGCGCCGTCCGTGCCCCGGAAGATCGGGGCCGAGGTGATGCGGTCGCGGATGGCGGCGTCGCCGGTCGACAGGCCCATCTTGTCGGCCTCGTCCTCCATCGCGGCCCAGGTCACGAGCGTGCCCAGGACCTGCCGGTCGACGCCCATCTGCTGGGCGCGGTCGAAGCCAACCGGCTCGCCGATCTGGGCCGAGAGGGCGTTCATTTCCTGCCGCATGGCGCGGGCATAGTCGTTCACGCCGATCGGACGGCTGCCGACCTGACCGATCGAGGATACGGTCTGGCTGAAGTTGGTGACGCCATAGCCGCCGAGACCCACCATCACGAGGGCCAGGACCCCCCAGATCACCGAGTTGGCGCGCTTGCGGCGCAGGGGCGTCGACATGGGGAACCTCCGGTCTGGGGTCGCGACCACGGACCCGTTCGTCTCTTAGGCGGTTCGCTGCCGTCGGGCAAGCCGGACGGGGGCGGCTCAGGCCTTCCAGGCCGCGAGCCGGGCGCACATTTCGGCTATGCCCTTGCTATCCACGTTGGCGAAGGCGATGCGCATGGTCCGCGCGCCCAAGGCGGCGCCGTCGGGCGTGAACATGGTGCCGGGCAGCATGAGAAGCCCCGCCTCGCGCACCAGCCGCTGCGCCACCTTGGCCGAATTCAGGCCCTGCGGCACTTCGGCAAAGGCGAAATAGGCGCCGCAACCCATGAGCCGCCAGTCGGGCAAGGTGCGGAAACCTGCGACGACGGCATCGCGGCGGGTCAGGATTTCCTGCCGTTCGCCCGCGAGCCACTGCCTGAGGTTGCGCATCCCCCAAAGGGCGCCGATCTGGCCCATCTGGCTGGCCGAGATCGACAGGGTGTCGAGCACCTTTTCGACCTGGGCCATGAAGGCGCTGCCCGCGACGATCGCGCCGACGCGGTGGCCGGTCAGGCGGAAGGCCTTCGAGAAGGAGTAGAGCTGCACGAAGGTGCCGCGCCAGTCGGGGTCGGAAAAGAGGTCGTGCGGTGCGCCCGGCCGGCTGTCGAAGTCGCGGTAGGTTTCATCGACGATGAGCGCGATGCCCTTTTCCTTGGCCAGGTCGTAGAAGGCGCGGACCAGCGACGCAGGATATTCGACGCCGCCGGGATTGTTTGGCGTTACCAAAGTGATGGCGCGCGTTCTTGATGTGATGAGCGCGCGCGCGGCCTCCGGGTCCGGCAGCAGGTCCGCGCCAACCATCAGGGGCACGCAGGTCGCACCGGACATGTCGAGCCACATCTTGTGATTGAAATACCAGGGCGCGGGCAGGATGACCTCGTCGCCCTGGCCGGCAAGGGTCAGGATCGTGGCGCAGAAGGCCATGTTGCAACCCTGGGTGATCGCCACTTCGGACGGGGCGACGAGCGCGCCATAGGCTGCGGTCCAGTCGCGCGCGACCTCGGCCCTCAGCTCGTCATTGCCAAGGACAGGGCCGTAGAGGTGGGCTGACGGGTCGTTCAGCGCGGCGTCGGCGAGCGCGCGGCGCAGCCCTTCGGGCGGGGGTTCGACGGGGGCGGCCTGGCTCACGTTCAGAAGCGGGCGGTCGGGCGGAAAGGTCACGCCCTCGGTCCAGCGCCGGGCTTCCATGACCGGGGGGGCGAAGGTGGCAGCGACCGCCGGATTGATGCGAAATTCCATGTTCAGACCCCTTCGGCCATCGTTTGCAGACGCTTGAGGACCTTATATTCCTGACCGATGAGCCCGACCATGAACAGGTCGAAGACCGCGAGCATCAAGAGGACCGGCGATCCGTACCGCAGGAATTCCTGCACCTGATAGATCACGAAGCCCATCAGGATGACCATCGCCACCGGATAGGCCCAAAGCACCTTGCGCCAGAGCATCAGCACCATGGTCAGCTTCAGGCCGCCATGGGCCAGCAGATACCAGCCGTAGAAGGACTGGATGTGGACGGGAAAATAGGCGACCGCCTCGCGCGTCCAGGCCGCCATCGAGTCGTCCGGGCGCGCGGCGAGGTTATGGTGGGTCAACCAGTAGGCCAGTCGCGCCGCCAGAAGGTTCGGCGTCAGCAGAAGGCCAAGTCCCCCGAGTGTCTCGGCACTGCACAGGATGCCCTTGATGGCGAGGCTCGCCTCGAAGAGCCAATGTGCAACACGCGCCGCGACCGTGCGGTCGCGGCTGACAACTGCGCCTGCTTCTGTCAGTGCCATGCCGGCTCAGTCCTTGCCCCGGAAGGGCTCGACATACTGCAACGCCATGTCCCAGGGGAAGAAGATCCAGGTGTCCTGGCTCACCTCGGTGATGTAGCTGCTGACCAGCGGCTTGCCCTGCGGCTTGGCGTAGACCGTTGCAAAATGCGCCTTGGGATAAAGGCTGCGGACCAGTTCCAGCGTCTTGCCGGTGTCGACCAGATCGTCGACGATCAGGATGCCGTCGCCGTCGCGCATCAGCTCGGCCTGCGGGCTTTTCGTCACGATGGCCTGGGCGGCGCGGTCCTGGTGGCTGTAGCTTTTCACGCTGATCGTATCGACCACGCGGATGTCGAGTTCGCGCGCCACGATCATTGCCGGGACAAGGCCGCCGCGCGTGATGGCGACGACGGCGCGCCAGCCGCCATCCTGGGGCCCATGTCCGTCCAGCCGCCAGGCGAGCGCGCGCGCGTCGCGGTGGATCTGGTCCCAACTGACGTGGAAGCCCTTCTCGTGCGGAAGCCGTTCCTTCATCCTCTCCCCCTGGCAGCGCCCAGTTCTGTCCGGGCCCGTCACCGGGCCGGTGAGCGAGACTCCAACCACGGCCCGCGCCGCCGCGCAAGCCCGCTCGCGCGGCTTTCATCGGGGCAGGGGTGGCGGCCGGGGGCGGGTGCCCTGGCGGTCAGTCCTTCCGGCCGGTCACCACGTCGATATCGGGCGCATCGACGGCCTTCATGCCCACGACATGATAGCCGCAATCGACGTGATGCGTCTCGCCCGTGACGCCCGAGCCGAGGTCGGACAGGAGATAGAGCGCGGACTTGCCAACGTCTTCCTGCGTCACGTTGCGGCGCAGGGGCGAGTTCAGCTCGTTCCACTTCAAGATATAGCGGAAGTCGCCGATGCCGCTGGCCGCCAGCGTCTTGATCGGGCCGGCCGAGATCGCGTTGCAGCGGATGCCGTCCTTGCCGAGGTCCTCGGCGATGTAGCGCACCGACGCCTCGAGCGCCGCCTTGGCGATGCCCATCACATTGTAATGCGGCATGACCCGTTCGGCGCCGTAGTAGGTCAGCGTCAGAAGGCTGCCCCCGTCCGGCATCATCGCGGCGGCGCGGCGGCAGACGGCGGTGAAGGAATAGACGGAAATGTCCATCGTCATGCGGAAGTTGTCAGCACTCGTGTCCACATAGCGGCCGCGCAATTCGTTCTTGTCAGAGAAGCTGATGGCGTGGACCAGGAAGTCGATCTTGCCCCAGGTTTTGGCCAGATCGGCGAAGAGCCGGTCGAGCGAGGCTTCGTCCGACACGTCACATTCCATCAGGATATCCGAGCCAACCTCGGCCGCGAGCGGGCGCACCCGCTTCATCAAGGCCTCGCCCTGGTAAGAGAAGGCCAGTTCCGCCCCCTCCGACGCGCAGGCCTTGGCGATGCCCCAGGCGATCGACTTGTCGTTCGCAACACCCATGATCAGGCCGCGTTTTCCCGCCAGAAGACCCTTCGCCATCGGTATTCACCCCCTCGTTGTGCCCGTTCAGGCTTAAAGAAACTTCCTTCTTGCTTCAAGGCCGTGGACCCCTTAGCTGACAGTCACAAAACTTTATTGGTCGCCCGCCCAATCTTGGCCTGGCGCGTACTTTCGGGCCTTGCGATGTCGGATCGAAGCGGACTGTTTGCTGGGGAGAACCCATTCGCACTCGCCCGTGCCTGGCTTTCCGAAGCCGAGGCGGCCGAGCCGAATGATCCCAATGCCATTGCGCTTGCCACGGTCGACGCGGACGGCATGCCCAATGTCCGCATGGTGCTTCTGAAAGAGATCACCGACCGCGACTTCGTCTTCTATACCAATTACGGCTCGGCCAAGGGGCGCGAAATCGCGGCATCGGGGAAGGCCGCATTCGTCATGCACTGGAAGAGCCTGCGCCGGCAGATCCGGGTGCGGGGACTGACCGAGCGCGAAGAGGGGCCCGAGGCCGACCGCTACTATGCCTCGCGCTCGCTGCAGAGCCGGCTGGGGGCCTGGGCGTCGCATCAATCCGAACCCCTTGCATCCCGCCTGTCGTTAATGGCAGAAGTGGCGCGGGTGACAGTTTCGCAAGGTGCAAACCCTGCAAGACCAACCTTCTGGGGCGGATTGCGGATTTGCCCGCTCGAGATCGAATTTTGGGCAGACGGCGCGTTCCGCCTGCACGATCGTTTTCAGTGGCGCCGCGTGAGTGCCACGGATTCTTGGTCGGTTACTCGTTTACATCCCTGAAATGCCATTTAAACCCATGTCGGGTTGCGTTAAAATTGGCGGCGTGTTGCGGGACTGGTGTTGTTTTGTGCGGTGAATGGTGAACTGGACAGTACGGACGAAGGATACGACCTGCAATGGACGAACGGGAAGAGACGCTGGACGTGCTGGACGGCCGCGTCAAATGGTTCGACGCGTCGAAGGATTTTGGCTTCATCGTGGCGGATGCGGGCGGCCAGGACATATTGCTCCATGCCAATGTGTTGCGCAATTTCGGGCAGGGTTCCGTCGCGGATAATGCGCGCATCACCGTCCGCGTCCAGCGCACGCAGAGGGGCGCCCAGGCGACCGAGATCCTGTCCATCACGGCCCCCTCGCCCGACGAAGAGCGCGCGCCGATCGAGGATCTGGGCGACAGCGATGCCGAAACCATCGCGGCGCTGCCGCTTGAGCCGGCCCGCGTCAAATGGTTCGACAAGGTCAAGGGATTTGGCTTTGCAAATTCCTTTGGACGGCCCGAAGATATCTTCATCCATATCGAGGTGCTGCGCCGGTCCGGCTTTGCCGATCTGAGCCCCGGCGAGGCAGTCTGCGTCCGGGTGATCGAAGGCAAGAGGGGGCGGATGGCCGCCCAGATCTGTTCGTGGGAAAACGCGCTCAAAGGACGGAAGTGACCCGCGCGCGCTTGCGCGCCGCGCTGTCGCTGTGCCGGTCGGTTTCCCTTTCCCTGACTGTAGCTGTGACTGTTACTGTGGCCGGGCTCGCGGCTGTCGGGGCCGGGGCACAGACGCTCGCGCCCCAACCCGCGCCCCAACCATCTCCGGGCGTGCCGACCGGGGGGCTGAGCCCCTCTGGCACCGGCGCAACGCCGCTGATTTCGATCAGCCCGGGCTCGACAAGCTCGGCAGACTCGATGGCCGTCACCGCGCCCTTGCCGGAAGCCGCCTGCGCGCCGGATCGCATCCGCCTCAGGGGCGTCAAGGGGCCGGTCGAGGTCGCGGTCGAGGTGGCGCGCACCCCTGAAGAACGCGCAAAGGGGCTGATGTTCCGCACCGACCTCGCGCCCGGCAGCGGCATGGTCTTCTTCTATGACACGCCGTCGGCCGTGGCCTTCTGGATGAAGAACACGCTGATCCCGCTCGACCTGCTGTTCATCTCGTCGCAGGGCAAGGTGATCCGGCTGGCCGCCGGGGCGCAGCCGATGGACGAGACGCCGATTCCCTCGCGCGGGCCGGTCGTGCTGGTCCTCGAGGTGCCGGGGGGCTGGGCCGCCGCCGCCGGGCTGAAGGAAGGCGCCATCGTCCAGAGCCCGCTTCTGGACCAGGCCCGCGCCTTCTGGCCCTGCCCGCTGGCCGGGGCGATTCCCCTGACGATCCCGCCCGCGCCCTGACCGACTGGCGGGGCAGGGTCGGGCCAGGGGCGAGGCAGGGTCGGGCCAGGGTCGGGCCAGGGTGCGCGCGCCCCTTTCTTTCCCGCGCCCGACCGGCTAGGAACGATCCGTCGGGGCGTAGCGCAGTCTGGTAGCGCGACGGTTTTGGGTACCGTAGGCCGGGGGTTCGAATCCTCTCGCCCCGACCACAGCCTTCCCCCGATCCTCCAAACCGTTTTTCCGCCCCGGCGCCCCGCCCGGTGCAATTCCTCGGCAGTGCGTCATTTTTGCCAAGGCCGGTTTCGGGGGGCTCGTTGGCCCCGCACCTGTGGACAGGTTTGTGCATTTCCTCAGTCCGAAGGCGCAAACCTGCCATGGTCCAACGTTTTTCGCGAAGGCTCATCCGATGCCTGAATGTGCAAGACTCGCAAGGCCGGGCGACTGCGGGAAGGGTGGGGCCAAGGTCAATGGGCCACAGGGGCCGACGTTCGAAATTTACTCGTTGACGGTTTTGTGAAATTCACGCCAATTAGTGGCCGCTGGAACGGAAACCCACAAGATGTTGTGGCTCTGACCGGGGGGATGCAGGGGCAAGGCGCCGGGTTTCCGGGGTTTTGCCGTGAAAGGGCCGGACGAACCGGCCGCGCGAATCCCCTCACTCCGGCGCCTCCCGTGGAACGGGGGGTCAAAACAGAAACGTCGGGGGCAGTATGAAGATCGAGCGGAAATTCACCAAGGTGGGTCAGGATGCCTATGCCGGCATCGGGTTTGCGACGACGACGTCGGAAATCCGCAACCCGGACGGCAAGATCGTCTTTCGCAACGAAGCCGTCGAGGTGCCGGAGGGCTGGAGCCAGGTCGCCTCGGACGTTCTGGCGCAGAAATATTTCCGCAAGGCGGGCGTCGCTGCGCGGCTGAAGCGCGTGAAGGAAAAGGGCGTGCCCGAATTCCTGTGGCGCTCGGTCCCCGACGAAGAGGCGCTGGCCGCACTGCCCCAGTCCGAACGGTTCACCGGCGAAAGCTCGGCCCGGCAGGTCTTCGACCGGCTGGCCGGCGCCTGGGCCTACTGGGGCTGGAAGGGCGGCTATTTCACCACCGAGGCGGATGCGCAGGCCTATTATGACGAGATGCGCGTGATGCTCGCCCGCCAGATGGCGGCGCCGAACTCGCCCCAGTGGTTCAACACCGGCCTGCATTGGGCCTATGGCGTCGACGGCCCCGCGCAGGGCCATTTCTACGTCGACCACAAGACCGGCCAGCTGACCAAGTCCGACAGCGCCTATGAACATCCCCAGCCGCATGCCTGCTTCATCCAGTCCGTGTCCGACGATCTGGTGAACGAGGGCGGCATCATGGACCTGTGGGTCCGCGAGGCGCGGCTCTTCAAATACGGCTCGGGCACTGGCACCAACTTCTCGTCGCTGCGCGGCGAGGGCGAGCGGCTGTCGGGCGGCGGCAAGTCGTCGGGCCTGATGGGGTTCCTGAAGATCGGCGACCGCGCGGCGGGGGCGATCAAGTCGGGCGGCACCACGCGGCGCGCGGCCAAGATGGTGATCTGCGACATGGACCATCCCGACATCGAGGCCTTCATCAACTGGAAGGTCATCGAGGAACAGAAGGTCGCGAGCCTTGTGGCCGGCTCGAAGATGCACGAGCGCCAGCTGAATGACATCTTCGCGGCCATCCGCGCCTGTTACGGCTCGACCGAGGATGCGGTCGATCCGGCGAAGAACCCCGGCCTGAAGGCGGCGATCAGGGGCGCCAAGAAGGTCCAGATCCCCGACACCTACGTCAAGCGCGTGCTGGACTATGCGCGTCAGGGCTATGCCTCGATCGAGTTTCCGACCTACGACACCGACTGGGACAGCGAGGCCTATGCCAGCGTCTCGGGCCAGAATTCGAACAACTCGGTCCGCGTGACCGATGCCTTCCTGAAGGCGGTCAAGGACGATGCCGACTGGGAGCTGATCCGCCGCACCGACGGCAAGGTCGCCAAGACCATCAAGGCGCGCGAGCTTTGGGACCAGATCGGCCATGCCGCCTGGGCCTGCGCGGACCCCGGCATCCAGTTCCATGACACGGTGAACGCCTGGCACACCTGCCCCGAGGACGGGCAGATCCGCGGCTCGAACCCGTGCTCGGAATACATGTTCCTTGACGATACGGCCTGCAACCTGGCGTCGATGAACCTGCTGACCTTCTACACCAACGCCAAGTTCGACGCCGAAGGCTATATCCATGCCACGCGGCTCTGGACCGTGACGCTGGAAATTTCGGTCCTGATGGCGCAGTTCCCGTCGAAGGAAATCGCCCAGCGGTCCTATGACTTCCGCACGCTGGGTCTTGGCTATGCCAATATCGGCGGCCTTCTGATGACCATGGGCCTTGGCTACGACAGCGACGAAGGCCGCGCACTTTGCGGCGCGCTGACTGCGCTGATGACCGGGGTGGCCTATGCGACCTCGGCCGAGATGGCGGGCGAGCTGGGCGCCTTCCCGGGCTACGGCCGCAACGCCGCCCACATGCTGCGCGTGATCCGCAACCACCGCGCGGCGGCCTATGGCCAGGCCGACGGCTATGAGGCGCTGGCGGTGAAGCCCGTGCCGCTCGACCAGGTGAACTGCCCGGTGGAACCCCTTGTGGCGCTTGCGAAATCCGCCTGGGACGAGGCGCTGGAGCTTGGTCAGGCGCACGGCTTCCGCAATGCCCAGACGACGGTGATTGCACCGACCGGGACCATCGGCCTGGTCATGGACTGCGATACGACCGGGATCGAGCCGGACTTCGCGCTGGTGAAGTTCAAGAAGCTGGCCGGCGGGGGCTATTTCAAGATCATCAACCGGTCGGTTCCGGCGGCGCTGGAAACGCTGGGCTACGGTTCGGCCGAGATCGAAGAGATCGTGGCCTATGCCGTCGGGCACGGCACGCTTGGCAATGCGCCCGGCATCAACCACACGGCGCTGATCGGCCACGGCTTCGGCCCGCGCGAGCTGGAAAAGATCGAGGCGGCCCTTCCGACGGCCTTCGACATCCGCTTCGTCTTCAACCTGTGGACGCTCGGCGAGGATTTCTGCACCGGCACGCTCGGCATCCCGGCCGAAAAGCTGGCGGACCCCACCTTTGACCTTCTGAAGCACCTCGGCTTCACCAAGGCGCAGGTGGACGCGGCCAACGACCATGTCTGCGGGACCATGACGCTGGAAGGCGCGCCGCACCTCAAGCGCGAGCACTACCCGGTCTTCGACTGCGCCAATGCCTGCGGCAAGACCGGCAAGCGCTTCCTGTCGGTCGACAGCCACATCACCATGATGGCGGCGGCGCAGAGCTTCATCTCGGGCGCCATCTCGAAGACGATCAACATGCCGAACGCGGCCACGATCGCCGAGACGCTGGCGGCCTACGAGCTTAGCCATTCGCTGGGGATCAAGGCCAACGCGCTCTATCGCGACGGCTCGAAGCTCAGCCAGCCCCTGGCGTCCGCTCTGGTCGAGGATGACGAAGAGGCCGAGGAAATCCTGACCAATGGCTCGGCGCAGGAAAAGGCGGCGGTCCTGGCCGAGAAGATCGTCGAGAAGGTGATCGTCAAGGAGATCATCCGGACCCACCGCGAAAAGCTGCCCGAACGCCGCAAGGGCTATACCCAGAAGGCGATCATCGGCGGCCACAAGGTCTACCTGCGCACCGGCGAATACAGCGACGGCAAGCTGGGCGAGATCTTCATCGACATGCACAAGGAAGGCGCAGGCTTCCGGGCAATGATGAACAACTTCGCAATCGCGGTGAGCGTCGGCCTGCAATATGGCGTGCCGCTTGACGAATTCGTCGAAGCCTTCACCTTCACGAAGTTCGAGCCGGCCGGGATGGTGCAGGGCAATGACTCGATCAAGTCGGCGACCTCGATCCTGGACTACATCTTCCGCGAACTGGCGGTCAGCTACCTGGACCGCACCGACCTGGCGCATGTCGCACCCAAGGGGGCGAGCTTTGACGACCTGGGCGGCGGTGCGACCGAGGGCACGACCAACGTGTCCGAGCCGAGCGAGCGGGCGGCGTCGAAGTCGCTCGAGGTGCTGAAGCAGATCTCCTCGACCGGCTATCTGCGCAAGCGTCTGCCGCAGGAGCTGGTAGTGTTGCAGGGCGGCATGGGGGCCGGCTTGGGTGCGGTGGCGCTGAATGGCGCGCTCGACCCGGTCGCGGCGCTGAACATGCTGGTCCCCGAGACGATGGGCGGCGGGGTCGTCGGGGCCACGGCGCTGGCGACCGGCACCGTCAGCATGGACGCCCGCACCAAGGCCAAGATGCAGGGCTACGAGGGCGACCCCTGCGGTGAATGCGGCAACTACACGCTGGTAAGGAACGGCACCTGCATGAAGTGCAACACCTGCGGCGGCACGAGCGGGTGTAGCTGAGAACTCCCGCCCCCGGGGGTCCCGCTGGACCCCCGGGGGCAGGTTTCCGGGGCGGGTGCGCTCGCCCCCGACGACGTTCAGGCCGCAGGCAGATAATCACCGAGCGGTCAAAGGAATGAGCCTGAACGGCGAACCTCGGGGCAGGGCGACCTGCCCCTTTCTTTTGCGCGGCCGCCCCGCGCACCTCTGCCGGGCGCGCCACCCTTGCAGTCGCCGCGCCTCCGGGCCAAGGTGCCCGCATTCTCAGGGCGGGGCGAAATTCCCCACCGGCGGTAAGCGGGCGCGCCCGCAAGCCCGCGAGCGCCGTCCGCAAGGCCGGGTCAGCAGATCAGGTGCAATTCCTGGGCCGACGGTCACAGTCCGGATGAAAGAGAATGTGCGCCGTCCCACGCCCGTCCGTGGGGCGTGGCGCATGTGATCGCCTTGGGTGACGTGTCGTCGCAGAAAAGGAGATCGCACATGACACACACCCGTTATGCCTTCATCAAGGCCAACTGGCATTCCGACATCGTCGATCAGGCGCTGGCCGGTTTTCTGGAATTGATCCCGGCCGCCGATGTCGATGTCTTCGACGTGCCCGGCGCGTTCGAGATGCCGCTCGTCGCGAAGAAGCTCGCCCTTTCCGGCCGTTATGGTGCGGTCGCGGCCGCCGCCCTTGTCGTTGATGGCGGGATCTACCGGCATGAGTTCGTGGCCACAGCCGTCGTCAACGGGCTGATGCAGGCGGGGCTCGAAAGCGGGGTGCCGGTCCTTTCCGTCTCGCTCACGCCGCACCAGTATCAGGAGACGGAGCACCACAATGGCATCTTCCGCAGCCATTTCGCGCAGAAGGGGCGAGAGGCGGCCCGCGCCGCGCTGCAGGCGGTAGCCCTTCACGCGAACCTCGACCAGGCGGGGGCCTGAGGGGCGCGGCCGCCCCGCAAGTTCTGGGCCGGTTTCGGTCCGTTTCTGGGCCGTTTCGCACGCTGTTATTGCCTAACGGCCCCCCTCTGCCCATGTCGGGACCAGCGAAAAGGCCGGGGCGACACCCCGGTAAAGGCCGGGGCAATAGCCCGGTCTTGCAAGGCGGGGCGTCCCGTCCCAGAGTATCGTCAATGGCCAAAGGCGCCACGCCGGCGCCGACCGGCCGAAGGAGACAGAGAATGACCCACTCGCGTTTTGCCCCCGTTCTGGCTCTTGCCGTGGCGCTTGGCCTGACGGGCCTTGCCGCACAGGCCCAGACCGCGGTGACCGACACGGACGGCAACGGCACCTATTCGGTCGAGGAGCTGACGGCTGCCTACCCGAAGATGACGGCTGCGCTCTTTGCCCAGATCGACGTGGACCACAACGGTCAGGTCGATGCCGACGAGCTTCAGGCCGCGCGCGAAAACGGGCTTCTGTCGAACTGACAGGCTTCTGATGAACCGAGGGGGCGCGGCGTCGCTGCCGCCCCTTCAGGTTTGAAAGAAAAATTTCAAAATTGACAAGACATAAGTAAACTTACATTCTTCCCCCAGCCGGTCTGGAGGGGGAATGGCGGAAAGTGTGCGCTCGCGCCTTGCGGCAGTCGTGGACAGCGGTTCGAAATCCGAACGCGCGCTGGCGGCCTACATGATGGGCGCACTGGCCGAACTTCCGTTCGACACCGCTGCGAGCCTGGCCCGCAAGGTCGGCGTCAGCGAGCCGACCGTGGGGCGCTTTTGCCGCGCCCTTGGCTATTCCAGCTTTCGGGCGTTCAAGGACCATCTGCACCAGGACCTGGGCGAAGGGCCCTGGCTTCTGGCCGACCGGCTGGCCGACATGGCCGGCGGTGGCGACCAGGCCGAGGGTGCGGCGCTTGATCTGGAAATCGCGGGGCTGGTCAGCGTCCATGGCCTGCGCCGGACGGACCCCTGGCGCCGGGCGGTCAGGCGGCTGGCGGCGGCGCCGCGCATTTTCGTCGCGGGTTTCCAGACCGAACGCGGGCTCGCCCAGTATTTCGCCAACCAGCTCCAGTATCTGCGCGACGGGGTGATCCTGGCCGACGGAAGTGCCGGAAACTTCGCCGAGGTGCTGGCGACCGAGGCGCGCACCACGCCGCAATCCGCGCTCGTGATCTTCGAGGCGCGCCGCTATTCGCGGTTGGCGCGGCTTCTGGCGCAGGAGGCGCGGGGGCAGGGGCTGGCGGTCACTCTCATCACCGATCCCTTCTGCACCTGGGGTGCGGCGGCCGCGGACGAGGTCTTTTCCGTCGCCACGCAGGTCGGCCAGTTCTGGGATTCGACCGCGCTCATGGCGACGCTGGGCAATCTGCTGCTCAACGATATATGTCTGGAGTTGAAGGACCGAGTCGGCACACGCCTCGATCGCATCGCGCGGCTCTATGGCGGGCTGACGGGCCATGTGGGCGATCCGGTGACGCCGGTGCTGAAATGACGGACGCGGACCCAATAATCACAGACGGCGCCGACGAACGGACGCCCGACAACACCCTGATCCAACGGAAAGGACCGACCACATGATTTTCAAGACGCTCATCGGAGCAGCCGCCCTGTCGCTCGCGTTTGGCGCGACGGCCGCGCAGGCCGAAAAGCTGGTGATTGGCACCGAAGGCGCCTACCCGCCCTTCAACTTCATCCAGACCGACGGCAAGATCGCGGGCTTCGATGTCGAGATCGGCGAAGAGCTCTGCAAGCGCATCGGCGCCGAATGCACCGTTGTCGCGCAGGACTGGGACGGGATCATCCCGGGCCTTCTGGCCAAGAAATACGACATGATCGTCGCCTCGATGTTCATCACCGAAGAGCGCAAGAAGCAGGTCGACTTCACCGCCCCCTACTACAAGGCCGCCATGACCATGGTGGTGCCGAAGGACAGCGCGCTGACGGAATTCACCAACGAGACGCTGAAGGGCAAGGCGATCGGCGCCCAGTCGGGAACGACGCAGGCCGAATATGTGCAGAAGACCTTCCCCGACGCCGACATCCGGCTTTATCCGACGCAGGACGAAGTGAACCTCGATCTGGCCTCGGGGCGCCTTGACGCGCAGGCGGGCGACATCCTGCCGCTTCTGGACTGGGTGTCGAAATCGCAGGACGGTGCCTGCTGCGAACTGCGCGGCGAGCCGATCACCGACCCGGCCTTCGTGGGCGAGGGCGTGGGGATCGCCGTGCGCAAGGAAGATACGGCGCTGCGCGACCGTCTGAACAAGGCGATCGACGAAATCCGGGCCGATGGCACCTATAAAGCCATCAATGACAAGTACTTCCCGATCGACGTTTACACGATGAAGTAAGTTGACCCCGTTCCCCCGGCCGGAGATCCGACCATGACCGACCTATTCGCCTTCGGTGACACCGGCTGGGGTGACGAAATCCTGCATGGGCTTCTGATCACTATCGAGCTTGCGCTGGTCACACTGCCCGTGGGGCTGGCGCTCGGCTTCCTTGTGGCATTTGCGGCCCTGTCGCAGAACCGGGCCCTGCGCACGCTCGGCAACGGCTACACCACCGTGATGCGCGGCATCCCGGAAATTCTGACGCTCTTCGTCGTCTACAACGGGCTTGGCATGGGGCTGAATGCGGCGTTGAGCCGGCTGGCCCCCGATGCCGGCCCGTTCGAGATCAGCCCCTTCATTGCCGGTGTGATCGCGCTCGCGCTCGTCTTCGCGGCCTTTTCGGCCGAGGTGATCCGGGGGGCCTTCAACGCGCTGGACCCCGGCCAGATCGAGGCGGGCCGGGCGATCGGGATGACGCCCGCCCAGATCCTGAGGCGGATCAAGCTGCCGCAGGTCTGGCGGTTCGCGCTGCCGGGGCTCGGCAACCTGTGGATCAACATGCTGAAGGATACGGCCCTTGTCTCGGTCATCGCGCTGAATGACCTGATGCGCATGACCAAGGTCGCGGTCGGCGTGACCAAGCAGCCTTTCACCTTCTACCTGGTCGCCTGCCTTCTTTACTGGGCGATGTGCGTCCTGTCCGAACAGGTGCTGGCGCAGATGGAGCGCCGCGCCAATCGCGGCGTCCGGAGGGTCTGACATGCATCCGATCGACGTCCTTCAGAGCTACGGGCCGCAGTTCCTGAACGGCGCTCTGACCACCGTCGCCCTGACCGGGCTGAGCGCGATCCTCGCGGCGGTCATCGCGCCCCTCTTCGCGCTGGTGCGCGTCGGCGGCAATCGCTGGGCGCAATGGCCGCTCAGGCTCTATATTTCCTTCATGCGCGGCACGCCGCTTCTGGCGCAGCTCTTCCTTGTCTACTATGGCGCGGGCCAGTTCCGCCCGACGCTCGAGGCATGGGGCCTGTGGCCCTTCTTCCGCGATCCGTTCAACTGCGCGCTTCTGGTCTTTGCGGTCAACTCGACCGCCTACCAGACCGAGATCCTGCGCGGCGGCATCCAGGGGGTTCCGCCGGGCGAGGTCGAGGCGGCGCGCGCGGTCGGCATGACCCGCGTCCAGACCTTGCGGCGTGTGGTCTTTCCCCATGCCTACCGCATCGCCTGGCCCGCGCTCGGCAATGAGATCATCCTGCTGATGAAGGCCTCGGCCATCGCCTCGGTCGTCACGGTCTTCGACATCATGGGCCGCACGCGGCAGGTCTTTGCCAAGACCTTCGACTTCTCGGCCTATCTCTGGGCCGCGCTGCTTTATCTGGCGCTGACAGCGATCTTCATCGCGCTCTGGCGTCTGGCAGAGGCGCGGCTGTCCCGCCATATCGGCGCCCGCGAGCGGGGCGCCGGAACCGAAGCTGTAACCAAGGGGGCCGGGGCATGACCCAAGCCGCGACGGGCGAAAAGGTGGTCGTTCGAGCCGACGACATCCGCAAGAACTTCGGCGCGGTCGAAGTGCTGAAGGGCATTTCGCTGCAGGCGAAGAACCACGACGTCATCTCGATCCTTGGCGCATCGGGGTCGGGCAAGTCGACCTTCCTGCGCTGTCTGAACTTTCTGGAAACCCCCTCGTCGGGCACGGTCGCGGTCCATGGCGAGGAAGTGGCGGTGAAGAACGGGCGGCCCCAGGACCAAAGACAGGTCGAACGGGTGCGGCGCCACCTCGGCATGGTTTTCCAGCAGTTCAACCTCTGGACCCATCGCACGGCGCTTGAAAACGTCATGGAGGGTCCGGTGCAGGTGAAGGGCCTGTCGCGGGCCGAAGCGCGCGAAAAGGCAGAGGCGCTTCTGGCGCGGGTCGGTCTGGCCGAGCGGATGGCCATGTATCCGTCGCAACTGTCGGGCGGCCAGCAGCAGCGCGTCGCCATCGCCCGCGCGCTGGCCATGGAGCCCGACGCGATCCTGTTCGACGAACCGACCTCGGCCCTTGACCCCGAACTGGTGGGCGAGGTGCTGAAGGTCATGAAATCGCTCGCCGAAGAGGGGCGCACCATGATCGTCGTCACGCACGAGATGGGCTTTGCCCGCGACGTCTCGACCGAGGTGGTCTTCTTCCACCAGGGCCGCATCGCCGAGAAGGGCTCGCCCGACGAATGTTTCAACCGGCCGCAGAGCGAACCCTTCCAGCGCTTCATCGCCAAGATCAGGTGACCCCATGACCGAGCCATCCCCGAAAGCTGCGACCCCGCCCTTGCGCGGGGCGCTGCGGATCGAGGCCGCGGACCTGCGGCTCGTCGCCCTGCCGCTGGTGACGCCCTTCGTCATCTCGACCGGCACGATGACCGACAAGATCTTTCCTTTGCTGACCCTTCAGGCGAACGGGATCGAGGGGGTGGGCGAAGGGGTCATGGACCCGACGCCCGACTATCTGGAAGAGACGATCCCCGCGACGATGGCCTTCCTGCGCGAGGTTCTGTTGCCGACGGTCGTCGGCCGCACCTTCACCTCGCCTGCCGATCTTGCGCCGATCCTCGACCCCTGGCGCGGGCACCGGATGGCAAAGGCGATGGTCGAGATGGCCTTTACCGACCTCTTCGCCAAATCTGTGGGCCTGTCCTTGCGCGATCTTCTGGGCGGGCGGGGGACCGAGGTGGCGGTCGGCGTGTCGATCGGCATCGCCGACATTCCGACGACGCTCGACAGGATCGGCGTGGCGCAAGAGGCGGGTTACCGGCGCACGAAGCTGAAGATCAAGCAGGGCCATGACGTCAAGCTGCTGGCCGCCGTGCGCGAGCGGTTTCCGACGATCAAGCTGACGGTCGACGCCAATACCGACTATGGGCTTGTGGACCTGCCGGTGCTGCGGGCGCTCGACGCCTTCGGGCTGGACTATATCGAGCAGCCGCTCGCCTTCGACGACATTCATGACCATGCCATCGTGCAGCAGGCGCTGGCGACGGCGATCTGCCTGGACGAAAGCATCCGCTCGGCCGTCGATGCGCGCAAGGCGCTGGTCGCGGGGGCCGCGCGGGTCATCAATATCAAGGTCGGGCGCGTGGGCGGGTTTGCCTCGGCCCGGGCAATCCATGATGTCTGTGCGGCCTTCGGCGTGCCTGTCTGGTGCGGCGGCATGCTGGAGGCGGGCGTCGGGCGGGCGCACAACATCCACCTGGCGACCCTGCCGAGTTTCACCAAGCCAGGCGACACCTCGTCGGCCAGCCGCTATTTCCACCGCGACATCATCGAAGAGCGGCTGGAGACCCAGAACGGCATGATGCCCGTTCCCCTGAACGGTCCCGGCATGGGCGTGACGCTTGACCGGGCGTTCCTCAAGACCGTCACCCGTTCGACCGAAAGCTTCCGGCCATGAGCGGCAAGGGCGCCCGGGCCGCCCAGGCCGCCCCTGGCACCCCGGGCGACGGCGTGACCTTTCGCGACCTTGACGGCGTGGCCGAACTCAAGGCCTGCGAGGCGCTGCAGACCGCCGTCTGGGGCAAGGACGACCCGGTCGACAATTCGGACCTTCTGCTTGCGATCCAGCATGAGGGCGGTCTGGTCGGCGGCGCCTTCCGGGGCGGGCATCTGATCGGCATGGTCTTTGGCTTTCCCTCGGCCACCCTTGGCGTCCAGCATTCGCACCGGCTGGCGGTCCACCCGGAGGCACGGGGGCTGAAGCTCGGCGCGCGGCTCAAATGGTTCCAGCGCGACTGGTGCCTTCAGCGCAACATCGCGCGCGTGCGCTGGACCTACGACCCGCTCCGCGCGATCAACGCCGGGCTGAACATCGGCCATCTGGGCGCGACGGCGAGCCATTATCACCCCGACTATTACGGCCCGATGGAGGGGATCAACGCCGGCCTGCCGTCCGACCGGCTGGTCGCCGACTGGCAGCTCGACGCGCCCGGCGTCGTTGCGCGGGCGGCGGGCGATGCGGCCCCGGCCGAGGGCGCGCCGCGCCTGGCGGTGCCTATTCCGGCCGACCTGGACCACCTGTTCGCCACCGACCTCGAGGCCGCACTCGCCGCGCGCATGGCGGTCCGGCGCGCCCTGACGCAGGCCTTCGCCGAGGGGCTGAGGATCACGGGGTTCGATGCGAGGAAGCCGGCCTATCTGCTGACCTGACGCGATGGCCGTCCCTTTTCGGCTGGTCCCGACTGTGCTGGAATTTCGCTCTGGCGACCCGGGGCGATGAGGGGGGATTCCGGATGTCCGTGATCGACTGAAGGCAGTTCTTCCTGGTCCTGCGGGTCTATTCCAAACGCCAGCGCGGGGACAGGAAGATCCCGGCCAGGGCTTATTTCGCTTCCATCATCAGCCACACGCGCGACCCGGACAGCCAAAGATGGTACGCGATCCATGCGGACAGGGAGGCGCGGACGCAAGCGGGTGCGGCGCACCGCACGACGGGGACCTGACGGCGCCGGCCTATTTCCCCGGCGGGCGCCGCCGCGCGCGCCGTCGGGCGTTGTAGCGCTTCAGAGCGGCCAGCCGGCCGCGAACCCGGACCCGCGCGCGGAGGCGGTCCCAGCCCTTGAAAAGCCCGCGCCGCGCCGGGCGCTCGAAAAGGTCGTCGGGGCCGTTCGGGTCCAGGATTTCATTCTCTGCCAACCACTCCTCGATGCCGCTGAGCGTCGGAATCTCGTAGGGCACAAGGCTCCGTCCCTCGCCCCTCAGCGCCTTGTCCCTCAACCCCTCTATCGCGGCGATGAGCCCGCCGGTTTCAGCAAGCCGCGCCGCGACCTCGGCCGGCGTGCAGCCCAGGTGTTCGGCCAGCAGCTGGTCGCGCAGGCCCGCGATGACGGGGGCTGCGGCGGCGTCCCCCTCAAGGACGATATCGCATTCCGTATCAAGCCGGAGCGACCGGTTGTTGAAGTTCGACGAGCCGACCCGAAGGACCCGCCCGTCGACGATCATCACCTTGGAATGCACATAGATCCAGGCGCCCCCCGCCGTCCGGGGGTGGTAGATGCGCAGGCGGCCGTGGCGGTCGAGCCGGCGCAGCGCCTCCATCAGCCGCGCGCGGGCGGTGTCCATCGCGAGCGGTTCGAGCCAGCCCTTCGCCGACTTCGGAGTGACGATCACGATGTCGGGGCCGTCCTCCTCCATCAGCCGCTCGGCGATGGCCTGGGCGATGCGGCGCGCGGCGAAATACTGGCTTTCGGCATAGATCGACCGGCGCGCGGCCCGGATCATGTCGATGTCGGCCTGCTCGATCTCGTGGATCGGGGGCGTGTCGGGCATCTTCGGCCGGGTCCGCGCGATGGCCAGCGGTATGTCCATAAGGTCGGGCGTCACGCAGGGCGGCCAGGCGTCATGGCCAGTGTCGCAGGGGGGCAGGTCCTTGCCGGTCGCGAGCTTCCAGCGGTCGCGGCCCAGATCGCCGATGGCGCGGGCGGCGGGGCCATCGAAAAGGCTCGCGGCATCATGCCAGGGCGGGTGGTGGCGGCCACCGGGGCTGACGCGGCGGGGGTCGCGGTCGAGGTGGGTCGGGCGGTCCCAGCGTTCCGAGGTCATGTCGATCCCGCCGCAGAAGGCGATGCTGTCGTCGATGGCGATGATCTTCTGGTGGTGAGAGCTGGCGAACGGGTGCCTGCGGTCGAAGCGCAGCGTGATCTGGGGATGCGCCCGCCAGCGCAGGACGGTCCAGATGGTCGAGCCGCGAAACATCGAGCGGATCGCGCCCGCCCCCCAGCGCAGAAGGCGGATCTGCAGGCCGGGCGTGCGGTCGGCGAGCCAGAGGATGAAGTCGCCGAGCCGTTCGGGGCCGCCGTCGTCCGCGTTGCCGAAGGGGATGCGGGCGTCGAAGTCCCAGGCGATCAGGAGGATGCTTTGGCGGGCTTTCAGCATCGCCTGGCGGGCGGCGACGAAATAGTCGGCGGCATCGACGATGAAGGCGAAGCGATCTGCCTCTTCGATGCGCCAGGCATTGCGCCCCTCGATCATCAGCCCCATCAGTCCGGTCCCCAGCGTCCGGTCAGGACACGCCGCGTGACCCGCTCGACAGGTGCCTCGCGCGCGATCAGCCCCGCGACCCATTCGCAGGAGCCTGCGTTGAAGACGCCGCCCAGCCCGCGCCGGTAGTGCGCCATGCAGCCATTGCCGCGCGCCGCCCGGCCGATGGCATCGGGCGTCCGGCCGCCATAGAGGCGTGCCGCCAGATCCTCGGCGTCGAGCGTGCCGATGAAGCGGTCCTGGTCATGGCGGCCGGTCGAATGGGCAATGGTGGTCGCGGGGGACAGGGCGATGATGGTCAGATCGCCCTCTAGCCCCGTGCCGGGTGCGGCGAAGGGCAGGCCGTGGCGCATTTCATAGTCGATGCCGTCGACCTCGTATCCGAAGATGCGCGAGGCGGCGCCCAGCACGTCGCCGTAGCCAAGGCCGCTGTCGGTCAGCGACCAGTGGTCCGGGCGGTAGAGGGTGAAGCCGCCCGCACCGTGGGCGGCGCAGCGGCTCCAGCCGGCATAGACGCCTGCAGCGCCGGTCAGGCCCATGGTCGCGGCAGCCGGACGGCCCACGGTGGGATTGTCCCAGTAGCTCGTCAGGCGGGCGGGGTCGGGGTCCTGGTCCTCGGCCAGCGTCTTGAAGCAGGTCTGGACGGTCAGGTCAGCGGACAGCCGCGTCTGCCAGAAGAAGTTGCCGCCGAAGCGCGCAAGCTCGCCCCCGGCTTCGGTCCAGGCGTCGAGATGGTCGCGCATCTCCCGGGTCCAGTATTCGTCATGGCCGACGATCAGCGCGCGGGCGTAGCCGTCCAGAAGGCCCGGATCGCGATGCAGGTCGTGCTGGGTGGCGTGGTCGAGCGCGATCCCCTGACCCTCGCACCAATGGACGAAGGGCCGCTCGAAGGCTGCCCAGCCCGACGAGGCGTATTTCTTGGAAATCCCTTCGGCACGGGCATAGGCCATGTGCGGATAGTCCGGGCGGCGGAGGAGCGGCGAAGCATGGGGGATGCGCGGCGCGCCGTCTGGCCAGCGCACGAAGCCGGTGGCCCAGGGCCTCTGCGTCGAGACATGGGGCGCGAAATCGCCGCCGGCGGGGCCGGTCAGGCCCTGATAGTGGTTCGAGCCGCCCCAGTCGTTATAGGCGCACCATGTGCCGGTGGCGTGGATCAGAAGGATGCGGCCGGACGAAGTGGCGGGCTTGGCCGCCGGGCGGATGACGACCATGCCTTCGGACTGGTGGCCGGGCACCGACCATTCGATGCGGTAGAGCCCGCTTGGCCAGTCCTGGGGCACGGTCAGCGCGTAACGTTCCGGCCAGCCGCAGCCCCGGACAGAGCAATCGGCGGGGGTTCCGGCGAAGCCGGCCTCGACCTCGGTGTCCAGCACCAGGCGCTGGTCGATGCCGTCGCGGATGATGCGCATCCGGGCGCGAGGAGCGTTCGACATGAGGTGCAGGCCCAGCCTCTCTGCCGGCGCTGCGCTCAGGCGGTCGGTGTAGCCCCAGACCTGCGGGCGGGCGGGGTCGGCGCTCGCCATCTCATAATAGTGCCCGGTGACGGGATCGCCGTCATCGTATGGCCCCGAGGTGAAAAAGCCCTTCATGCCGCCCCCTTTGGTGCGACCGGCAGGCTAGCGCGTCCCGTCGCCCTCGGCCACCGGCCAGGCGCCAAGGACGGCGGCCAGGTTGTCGCCAAGTTGCGGGCAGAGGTAGCCGCCTTCCTGCACGATGAGCGTAGGCAAACCCTCGGCTGCGACCGCGCGGCCGATGGCGGCGAAACCGGGCGTGGTGACGGCGAGGCCCGCGAACGGGTCGCCCTCGAACGCATCGAGGCCGAGGGCAAGAAGCAACGTGTCCGCCCGGAAGTCGCGCACCGCCTTCAACCCCCGGTCGAGGGCGGCCAGGAACCCCTCGTCCCCCGTTCTTCGCGGCAGGGGAAGGTTGAGGTTCGCGCCGTCGCCCGCGCCGGTGCCCCGTTCCTCTCCATAGCCCCAGAAGAAGGGGTAGAAGCGTTCGGGGTGGGCGTGGAGCGATACGGTCAGCACATCGCCGCGCCCGTAGAAGATCCCCTGCGTGCCGTTTCCGTGATGCAGGTCCACGTCCAGGATCGCGACTCGGCGGCCGGCGCGGGTCATGGCCTCGGCGGCGATGGCCGAGTTGTTCAGGTAGCAAAAGCCGCCCGCCAGATCGGCGAAGGCATGGTGGCCGGGCGGGCGGCAGAGCGCATAGGCCGCCTGTTCGCCGTCAAGGACCAGCTTTGCGGCCTGAAGGGCGGTCTGGGCGCTGGCGTAGGCAGACCCCCAGGTCTCGGCGCCGATGGGGCAGGAGGTGTCGGTCATGTGGAACCCGGCCTGGCCGACGGCGGACTTGGGGTAGCCGTCGGTGCGGTTTGCCGGGTGGATGTTCGGGATGACCTCGGGGCTGGCGCCCTGGATCTTCTGCCAGCGGGCGTGGATGCCCTTCAGGAAGGTCAGGTAGCGTTCGGGATGGATGGCGGCGATGGGCAGAAGTCCGTGGTCGTCCGGCTTGATGACGGGACCGCCAGCCAATTCGACGCCCTTCCTCAGCGCGTCGATGCGCGCGGGCTGCTCGGGGCAGGGCGCGCGGGCGCCAGATGACAGGAAGAACTGCGGATCGTGCCGCCGCTGGCGTTCGTCGAATACGGTGATCATGTCGCCTCCAATCTGTCCCATCCCGACCCTTCGAGGATCAGGAACTCATAGCCCCGCGCCTGAAAGCCCATCCGTTCATAAAGCGCCTTGGCGCCTCCGTTCCCCGGCGACACGCCGAGCGTCAGGTAGGCCGCCCCCCAGTCCCGCCGCGCCGCCTGCGCCGCCGCCGCCAGAAGCCCCGGCCCGACGCCCGCGCCGCGTGCACTTTGCCGGACATAGAGGTCCTGCACGAAAAGGCCGGGCTGGCCGCGCACGGTCGAGAAGTCGGGGTAGAAGATGACCAGGCCGACGGGTGCCGCGCCTTCCGCCAGAATGCCGTGCCAGAGGGGTCGCGGACCGAAGCCGTGCGCGCGAAGCTGTTCTTCCGAACCCGTCGGATGGCCGCCGTCATGGGCCGCAAGCTCCAGCAGCAGTGCGCGGATGGTGGCCACGTCGGCCTCGGCCGCGCTGCGGTAGCGGGGGCCGGTCATGGCGCGAGCGTTCCGGTGCAGGCAATGGCGTTCGGCGCCGGTGTGGCGGGGCGGCGGGGGAGGATCAGTTGACCGGACCCACCAGAGGGAACCGCAGCGCACTGCCGGGCCGTGCCCATGGCGCGCCGGACGACCAGGCCTGCCCGATCCCGGTCCGGGCGCAGGCCCGGACCGCCGGAGCCCGCGCGGCCGAGGGCTTCTACGCGGGCCGCCAGGCCGGTGCGCGGGCCGATGAGGTGGCCGGCGAACTCAGAGGGGGCGAACCCTGGGGGGGCGAACTCAGAGAGCGAGGGCCGGCTCAACCGCCGATCCCCAGCATCGCCCGCGACTCGGCCGGTGTGGCCAGCCGCCGGCCCATGCCTTCAAGAATGCCGCGCATCCGGGTGACCTGCTCGGCGTTCGAGGTCGCGAGCTGCCCGCGCGCCATGTAGAGGTTGTCCTCCAGCCCCACCCGCACATGGCCGCCCATCGAGGCCGCGAGCGTTGCGAGCGGCACCTGCGCCCGCCCAGCGCCCAGCACGGAAAAGCGGTAGTCCGAGCCGAAGAGCCGGTCGGCGACGCGCTTCAGGTGGACCAGCGTCTCGGGGTCTGCCGCCATGCCGCCAAGGACGCCGAAGACGAACTGGATGAAGTAGGGCGGCTTGACCGCGCCCCGGTCGACGAAGTGGCGCAGCATGGTCAGGTGGCTCAGGTCGTAGCATTCAAACTCGAACCGCGCGCCGCGCTCGGCGCCCATGCGGCCCAGCACCTCGGCGATGTCGCGGGGGGTGTTCTTGAAGACCAGATCGTCCGTGCCCAGAAGGAACGGTTTTTCCCAGTCGAAGCGCCAGTCCGTGATCCGCGCGGCCATCGGGTAGAGCGCGAAGTTCATCGTGCCCATGTTCAGGCTGCACATCTCTGGCCGGAAGGCCATGGGGGCGGCGAGCCGCTGGTCGAGCGTCATTATGGCCGAGCCGCCGGTCGTCATGTTGACGATCGCGTCGGTGCCCGCGCGGACCTCGGGCAGGAAGCCCGCCCAGTGGTCGGGGTCGGCCGAGGGGTGGCCGTTTTCGGGGTTGCGCGCATGAAGGTGCAGGATCGCCGCCCCCGCCTTTGCGGCGCCAAGGGCGCTGGCGGCGATGTCCGCGCCGGTGAAGGGCAGGTGGGGCGACATCGAGGGCGTGTGGATCGAGCCGGTGATGGCGCAGGTCAGGATGACGGGATCGTCCTTCATCGCGCGCCCCCGTCCGGCAGGCCGGCCTCGGGGGCAAAGGCCGCGAGCGCCTCCTCGAGCCGCCCGAGGATGTCGTCGACCTGATCGCCCGTCACGATCATCGGTGGTGCCACGATCACATGGTCGCCCGTATAGCCGCCCCGCGACCGGCGCGGATAGATGATGAGCCCGCGCGCGTAGGCTGCCTCGGTCAGCCGGTCGAAGGCCTTCAGGCCCGGCGGCAGCGGCTCTTTCGTCCTGCGGTCGGCGACGAGTTCCAGCGCGAGCAGGAGGCCGATCCCCCGCACCTCGCCGATGAAGGGGAAACGGTCCATGAGGCGCGTCATGCCCAACTTGAGCCGCCCGCCCATGGTGACGGCGTTCGCCATCATGTCCTGGCGCTCGATCTCCTCGATCACGGCAAGGCCAGCGGCGCAGGCGAGCGGGTTTCCGGCATAGGTGAAGCCGTGCATGAAGGGGCCCTTCGACAGCACCTCTTCGACCAGGTCGGTGCGCGCGACCATGGCGCCAAGGGGCACATAGCCCGCGCCGAAGCCCTTCGACACCGCAAGGATATCCGGCGCGGCGCCCCAGTTCTGCGCGCCGAAGAAGCGCCCGGTGCGGCCGCCGCCCGACATGACCTCGTCATGGATCAAGAGGACGCCGTGGCGGTCGCAGACCTGACGCACCGCCTCCATATAGCCCTTCGGCGGCACCAGCGCGCCGGTCGAGGCGCCGCCGACGGGTTCGAGGATGAAGGCAAGGACGGTATCCGCCCCCTCGGCCCGGATCCTCGCATCCAGTTCCGCCGCATAATGGGCACCCGTCGCCGGATCGTCGGGGTCAAGCCCGTCGAGCCAGGCGCGCGGGGCCGGGACCTTCGGCATCTCCTGCATCATCGGGCGGAAGGGGTCGGCGAGCGGGTCGTAGCCCGAGATCGCCAGCGCCCCGAGCGTGCAGCCGTGATAGGAGGGCGCGCGGGATATGACCTTCCAGCGGCTGGCTTCTCCCCGCGCCAGCGCCACCTGCCGGGCGAGCTTCATGGCCGATTCGACCGCCTCTGACCCGCCCGAGACGAAGAAGACCCGCCCCATGCCGGGCCAGGCGAGGCTCGCGGTCTTGGCGGCCAGCCGCTCGGAGGCTTCGGTGACGAAGTGCAGCCGGTAGCCGAAAGTCGACTTCTCCATCTGCGCGCGCATGGCTGCAAGGACGTTCGGGTTCGAATGGCCGATATTGCAGACCATGGCGCCCGAAGAGCCGTCGATGAAGCGGTTGCCGTCGGTGTCCCACATGTAGATCCCCTCGGCCCGGTCGAGCGTCGGGCGGGGGTGGTCGGTCTGGTAGAAGAGGTGCGAGGGTTCGTTGCGCAGCATGGCCGGTCCTTCGGGTTTTGCCCCAGACTGGACGGGTGCGGCGCATTGAGCAACGGGATAATCCCACGGGCGGGGATGCAGGGCGGTTCGGGCGATGGCCCGCCCGAGGCGCACCTGAGCCGCACCCGAGCCACCCACGGGGCGCGCGCCGGCAAAGGGGCAGGGGGCCCGATGAAGCCGGTTGCCGAGACGGTGCGCCCGCGCTATCAGGCGGCCCGGACGGGTGATTAGCTCAGTTGGTAGAGCGCTTCGCTTACACCGAAGATGTCGGGAGTTCGAGCCTCTCATCACCCACCATCCCTCTTCGGATCGCTGCCCCTTTGCCAGCGCTGCGCCACCCGGGCGCCGGTCCGCCGGCCTTGGCGTTTGCAATCGGACGCGCCGGGGGGCACAAATGACAGGTTGAAAAGGGGGCCGGATGATCGAGGCGCTGTTCACGCCGCAGGGGCGCATTCTGGCGATCCTGGCCTTGACCGTCGCGCTGTTCCTCTGGGGGCGGCTCCGGCATGACATCGTGGCGCTGATCGCCCTTTTGGCGAGCGTGGTGGCGGGCCTCGTGCCGCCCGCGCAGGCGTTCGAGGGCTTTGGCCATCCGGCGGTCATCACCGTCGCCTCGGTCCTGATCCTGAGCCACGGGTTGCAGACCACCGGCGCGGTTGACCGGCTGACGGCGCTGGTGCTGCCGCGCAAGGCCGGGCCGGTCTTCACGCTCTTCGTCCTGTGCGTCCTTGCGGCGTTCCTGTCGGCCTTCATGAACAACGTGGGCGCGCTCGCGCTCCTGATGCCTGTCGCCCTGCAGATCGCGCCGCGCCTCGGGCTGGCGCCGGGGCGGGTGCTGATGCCCCTTTCGTTTTCCACCATGCTCGGCGGCATGGCGACGCTCATCGGCACGCCGCCGAACCTGATCGTGTCGGGCTTTCGCGACCAGCTGACCGGCGCGCCCTTCGCGATGTTCGACTTCTCGCCCGTCGGCGGCACGGTTGCGCTGGCCGGGATCGCCTTCATCGCGCTTGGCGGATGGCGGCTGGTGCCCGAACGGCAGGCGGCCGCGATCGACCAGTTCCAGACCGCCGCCTACCTGACCGAGGCGCGCATCCCGGCGGGCGCCCGTGCCGCGGGCCTGCGCCTGCACGAGATCGAGGCAGAGCTGGCCGACAGTTCCGCCGTCGTCGTCGGCCTTGTCCGGGGCGACCGCACCATTGCCGCGCCCCGGCCCTACCGCGAGGTGCGCGAGGGCGACATCCTGTTGATCGAGGCGGAGTCGAATGCGCTGAGCAAGGCGCTGGTCGGGCTTGGCCTGACGCTCGAGGGCGACGTGAAATCCGCCTCGCGCGAGGCGGGAAAGCCGCCGGCGGCGCTGACGGCGGGGGGCGTCGAGCTGATCGAGGTGACGGTGCGCCCGACCTCGCCCCTCATCGGGAGGACGATCGGCGACATCCGGTTGCGCGACCGGTTCGGGCTGAACCTGCTCGCCCTGTCGCGCGAGGGGCGCCAGCAGCTTGTCCGGCTGCATGCGCTGCCGATCCGGGCGGGCGATGTGCTCTTGCTGCAGGGCACGCCCGCAGAGGCGGCCGAATTCGCCGGCCAGTTCGGACTGGTGCCCCTGGCGCGGCGGGCGATCTCGATCCCGTCACCGGCCAAGGCGCTGGGGATTTCGCTCATCATGGCGGCGTCGGTCCTGATCGGCGCGCTGGGCATCCTGCCCCCGGCCGTGGCCTTTTCCGGCGGCGTCGTGGCGGCGGTCGTCCTCAACATCGTGCCGGCCCGGCGGATGTATGACGCGGTCGACTGGCCGGTCATCGTCCTTCTGGGCGCGCTGATGCCGGTCGCCGGGGCCATGGCGACAAGCGGCGCTGCCGACTGGCTGGCGCGGGGGCTCGTCGATACGCTCGCGGGGGGGCGCCCGGTGCTGGCGCTGGTCCTGGTGCTGGTCGTGACCATGTGCCTGTCGGACTTCATGAACAATGCCGCGACCGCCGCCGTCATGTGCCCGATTGCCGTCGGCATCGCCCAGCGCATGGGGGTCAGCGCCGACCCCTACCTGATGGCCGTGGCCATCGCCGCCTCCTGCGCGTTCCTCACGCTCATCGGGCACCAGAACAATACGCTGATCCTCGGCCCCGGCGGCTTCCGCTTCGGCGACTACTGGCGGCTTGGCCTGCCGATGGAACTTCTGGTCCTGGCAGTATCCGTTCCTGTCCTACTCGTCGTCTGGCCGCTCTGACCAAGCCCCTTTCCCAGTCCACGGCAACATGCTTCAAGGAGGGGGGCGCGACTGCCGGAAGGAGTGCAGATGATCTATCTTTACGGCCTGCGCGAGGCTGGCGGCCTGCCGGGTCTGAGCCTTCTGCCCGCCGGAAGCACGCCCTCGGACGCGCTCTGGATCGACATTTACGCACCGACCGAGGCCGAGGTGAAGGCGGTCGATGCGCTGGGGATCGAGGTGCCGACGCTGGCCGACATGGAAGAGATCGAGATATCGAACCGGCTCTTCACGCTCGGCAACGCCCTTTACATGACCGTCGTCATGACCGGGAAGAACCCGCAGGGCGAGGGCGTCCTGGCCCCTGTCAGCTTCATCCTGATGCCCGAGCGGCTCATCACTGTGCGCCATCATTCCCCGCGCCCGTTCGAGACTTTCCCGAACCGGTCGGAACGTTCGGCGTCCGGCGGCTGCGGGCCAAGCGCGCTGTTCCTTGGGCTGGTCGAAGAGGTGCTGGCCCGTCAGGCCGACCATCTGGAGGCGGTCGGGCGCGCGCTCGACGCCGCAGGGCGGCAGGTCTTTTCGCCCACGGGCGGCGCAAAGCCGGGCGTCCTGCAGAAGGCGGTGATGGGGCTGGGCGCCGAGGGCGAGGTCCTGAACCGCGTCCGCCTGTCGCTGATGACCTTCGAGCGCGCGCTGGCCTATTACCAGCTGTCGCTTGGCGACCGGCCTGAAACGCGGATGCTCAAGACCCTGACGAAGGCGCGGCTTCGCGACCTGCAGGCGCTCGAGGTCCATGCCGATTTTGTCGCGGGGCGGCTTTCATCGACCACGGACGCCATTCTCGGCATGGTCAACCTGGCCCAGAACGTCACCGCGCGCATCCTGTCGATCGTCGCTGTCCTTTTCCTGCCTCCGACGCTCATCGCCTCGATGTTCGGCATGAACTTCGACCGGATGCCGATCCTGGCCGACCATTGGGGGTTCGAGGTCTCGCTCGTTCTCATGGTCGGCTCGGCGGCGCTGACCTATGCCGTCTTTAAGTGGGGCGACTGGCTCTGACGCGCGGTCGCCCTATCCTTGTGCCGAGCCCTGTGCGCCCCCCGTGCGCGCCATGCGCACCCCCCGCGCGCCCCTGTGTGCGCATGGCCTCACCCGGCGGCCTTCGTCGGGGCCCGACCTTGCAGCGGCGCAACTAAGCCCTTATCTGCCTGTCACGGCCCCCGATCACGCGCCCGTGTTCACGGCGCTGGATGATGTGATCGCCCGCGGGCAGAGAGTGACAGGCATGGACCGCAGCGAATGAAGACGACCCTGCGCTATTTCACCTGGGCCTTCCTCGTGACCGGAACCGGACTCGTCCTGGCCGCCTGGCTTGGCTGGCGGGCGTCGGGGACGGATGGGGCGCTTTCGTTCCTGATGATCGGCACGGTGCTGGCGATCCTCGAGATTTCGCTTTCCTTCGACAATGCCATCGTCAACGCCAATATCCTCAAGACGATGGACCCGGTCTGGCAGCGCCGCTTCCTGACCTGGGGCATCCTGATCGCGGTTTTCGGGATGCGGATCGTCTTTCCGCTGCTGATCGTCGTCATCGCTGCGGGCGTCTCGCCCTTCGAGGCGCTGTCGCTCGCGGCCACCCGGCCGGACGAATATGCCCGCATCATCCACGACGCGCACCTTTCGATCGCGGCCTTCGGCGGCAGCTTCCTGATGATGGTCGCGCTCAGCTATTTCGTGGACGAGGGCAAGGAGGTCGACTGGATCCGCTCGCTTGAATGCCAGCTCCGCCGTTGCGCCTCGATCCGCGGGCTCGAGGTGGCGATGGTGCTGGCGGCGATGCTTTTCTTCGCCATGTTCCTTGTCGACGACAAGAAGGACGAGTTCCTCTTTGCGGGCTGCGCGGGTCTTCTGACCTTCCTTCTGGTCGAGGCGGTGGGCCAGTTCCTCGACCAGCGCCAGCGCACGCTTTCGGCCACCGCCAAGGCCGGCCTGTCCGGCTTTCTCTACCTCGAGGTGCTGGACGCCTCCTTCTCGTTCGACGGGGTGATCGGGGCCTTTGCGCTGACCCACAACCTGTTCCTGATCGCCATCGGGCTTGGCATCGGCGCGATGTATGTCCGTTCGATGACGCTGATGCTGGTCGAGCGCGGCACGCTGGCCGAGTTCCGCTACCTGGAACATGGCGCCTTCTACTCGATCCTGGTCCTGTCGGTGATCATGTTCGCCCAGACGCTCTGGCAGATCCCGGAAGCCGTGACCGGCCTTCTGGGCGCGGGGCTCATCGGGCTCGCGCTGGCCTCGTCGGTGCGCCACAACCGGCGCGAGGCGCGCGGGGCCTCGGGAAGCTAGGTCCGCTTGGCTGCGGCCATGGTGGCAGGGGCCGTCGACCCTGCCATGCGATGCCTTGGTCCTTTGTCCCCGCCGGTGACCCCAAGGCCATCGGCCAGCGCCCGCCCCGCCCATGGCGGGCGCTTCCGCGCCCACCGGGCCAGGCGCTGGCCTTTGGTGTTCTGTGACATGGTCGATCCTGTGGCGTCGCTTCCTCACGGTCGGGGGAAACGCGGTGCGTTTCCTGATCTTGGCCGGGGCCGGCGCCGCTTGACTTGGCGTGGCCGCTCGACCATAAGCGGCCGGTCCCGGCAGGTCATCCGACTCGCGCCGTGGCATTCATATGCAATGACGCCCCGACCGGGGCGCGCTGTCCGAGGCGGCCAATGGGCCACCAACACCCGCAAGGGGGCCACAGGGCGCGGAAACGAATGAGGAAGACCCATGTTCGCGGTCCTGAAGACGGGCGGCAAGCAATACAAGGTCCAGGCGGGCGATGTCCTGCGCGTGGAGCTGATTGCCGCAAATGCTGGTGACAAGATCCAGTTCAACGAAATCCTGATGATCGGCGGCGACAGCCCCGTCACGGGCGCGCCGCTCGTTGCGGGCGCGGCCGTGCAGGCCGTAGTGATCGACATGATCAAGGCCGACAAGGTCATCACCTACCACAAGCGCCGCCGGAAGCATTCGTCGCAGCGCACCCGTGGCCACCGCCAGAAGCTGACGCTGGTGCGCGTGACCGAGATCCTCGCCTCGGGCGCCGACAAGTCGGACGTGACGGCGGCGACCGGCACGGCAGCGGCCCGTCGCGCGGCGCACAATACCGAAGCCAAGGCGGCCCCCGCCGAGGCACCGAAGGCCAAGCGCGCGGCCAAGAAGACCGAAGCGTAAGAGGAGCAGGATACCATGGCACATAAAAAAGCAGGCGGTTCCTCCCGCAACGGCCGCGACTCTGCGGGCCGTCGCCTGGGCGTGAAGCTCTACGGCGGCCAACTGGCCATTCCCGGCAACATCATCGTGCGCCAGCGTGGCACCACCTGGTTCCCCGGCGAGGGCGTCGGCATGGGCCGCGACCACACGATCTTTGCCGTTGCCGAAGGCCACGTGACCTTCCGCAAGGGCCTTAAAGGCCGCACGTTCATTTCGGTCCTTCCCAAGGCGGAGGCGGCCGAGTAAGCCGAAAAACCGAACGGACGAAAGTTCAGAGGGGGATCGGCAACCAGGCCGGTCCCCCTTCGGTTTTCCGGGGTGGGACCGGCGCCAAGTCGAGCGAAAGGGACCACCATGCTCATCACCACCACCAAGATGTTCCATCCCGCAGCCGCCAAGCCTGCGATGGGCTGGCTTTTGTCCCTTCCGCAACAATCGCGAACTGCCGGTGACTTTGTTGCCGGTGGGTCATCTGTGCGCCCGAGGTGGCGCCGGACTGCGCAGGGGTCCGTCCTGCGCCGCGTGATCGGGGTCCTGCGGGGGCCAGCAAAAGCGGCTGCCCCGGATGGTTCGAAAGAAATTGGTGATCTTTCATGGGTATATTCGATGCCAGCCGCGTCCCGTTTCGACATCCGGACGGCAGCTTGGGCGGCGCTCAACAGGCGGGACGCACGATGTTCCTGAACCCACAGCCGCAACGGCTGCACGACACCCTTGCGCCAGCGCCAAGGGGCGACCACCTTCTATCTGTCGGGGCTCATTCTCCCCGGCGGGATCACGCCGTTCGAGGGAGCGATCGAGTGAGACCTGAAACCATTGTCCGCCAAGCCGACATTCCCGCCGACCGTTTCACGCTGCGCCCGGTGCGCGCGTCCGATGCGGGGCTGATCGCGCTCTATACCTCTGACAAGCGGCTGGCCGAAGGCACCCGCGCCATTCCGCACCCGCTGCCGCCAGGCGTCGCCGAAGGCTTCGTCGCCCGCGCGACCGCTGAAAAGCGCGATGCCGACGTGTGGGTGATGGACGGCTCGGCCCATGGCCAGGCCGAGGTCCTGGGGCTCGTCAGCCTGACGCGGATCGACCGCGACCAGTCCGAGGTGGGCTTCTGGGTCGCGCCCGGCATGTGGAACACGGGCTTCGCGTCCGAGGCCGTGAACGCCCTTGTCGCGGCAAACCCGCATGCCGCACGCACGCTTTTTGCCGAGGTGTTTCAGGACAGTCCCGGGCAGGCGCGTGTGCTGACCAACGCGGGCTTCGACTACCTTGGCGACGCCGAGGCCTTCTCGGTCGCAAGGAATGCCCGCGTCCTGACCTGGACCTACGTCCGCCGGATGGCCTGAGGGGGGCGTTGGGGGGGGGCGCGACCCATCGGCGTCGGCATCCTCTGGTGGGGCGGGATCAGGAAACGCATCGCGTTTCCCCCGACCGTGCGGGACCGCTGCCGCTGGACCGCTCAGGTCACTCACCACCTAAGGCCGGCGCCTGCCCCGGTGGGCGCATAGCGCCCGCCGTTGGCGGGGCGGGCGCTGGCCGATGGCCTTTGGGCCATCGGCGGGGAAAAAGACCAAACCTTCGCATGGCAGAGGCGATGGCCTCTGCCAGCCGAACGAACAGGTGTGCTCGACCCTAAGGGGCTCTCGGGCCGGGGCGAAGGCCTGACCCGTCGCTTGCCAGCGGGCGCGGCATGGACTATCCCGAACCGCACCCCGGAACGAACGAGCCACAGATGCGCCTGACCCGCTATTTCCTGCCCGTCCTCAAGGAAAACCCCGCCGACGCCCAGATCGTGTCGCACCGCTACATGCTGCGCGCGGGCATGATCCGCCAGCAGGCCGCCGGTATCTATTCCTGGCTGCCGCTCGGCTACCGGGTCCTGCGGCGGATCGAAGAGATCGTGCACCAGGAACAGCAGCGCGCGGGCCATATCCCGCTTCTGATGCCGACGCTGCAGCCGGCCGACCTCTGGCGCGAGTCGGGGCGCTATGACGACTACGGTCAGGAGATGCTGCGCATCAAGGACCGGCACGAGCGCGACATGCTTTACGGCCCGACGAACGAGGAGATGATCACCGACATCTTCCGCGCCCATGTCGGCAGCTACAAGGACCTGCCGCTGACGCTCTACCACATCCAGTGGAAGTTCCGCGACGAGGTCCGGCCCCGGTTCGGCGTTATGCGCGGCCGCGAGTTCCTGATGAAGGACGGCTACAATTTCGACGTCGACAAGGAAGCGGCGCTCCATGCCTACAACCGCCATATGGTCAGCTACCTGCGCACCTACGAGCGCATGGGCCTGACCGCCATCCCGATGCGCGCGGCCTCTGGCCCCATCGGCGGCGACAATACCCATGAATTCCTGGTGCTGGCCAATACGGGCGAGAGCGAGGTTTTCTATGACGACCGCGTGACAGCGCTGAAGCTTGGGCAGCGCACCGTCGACTACGACAATCGCGCCGAGGTCGAAGGCGTTTGCCGCGAGTTCACCTCGCTTTACGCGCGGACCGACGAAACCCACGATCAGGCCCTTTTCGACCAGATCCCCGAAGCCCACCGCAAGGTCGGGCGCGGGATCGAAGTGGGGCAGATCTTCTACTTCGGCACCAAATATTCCGAGCCGATGAAGGCCAACGTGGTCAATGACAAGGGCGAGCGCGTGCCGGTCCACATGGGCTCGCACGGGATCGGGGTCAGCCGGCTTCTGGGCGCGATCATCGAGGCGAGCCACGACGACAAGGGCATCATCTGGCCCGAGGGCGTGACCCCGTTCCCGGTCGGGATCGTCAACCTCAAGCAGGGCGACGCCGCGACCGATGCGGCCTGCGAGGGGCTTTACAAGGCGCTGATGGCCAAGGGGCTTGAGCCGCTTTACGACGACCGGGACGAACGGGCCGGGGCGAAGTTCGCCACGATGGACCTGATCGGCCTGCCCTGGCGCATCACGGTCGGGCCGCGCGGGCTCGAAAAAGGCGTCGTCGAACTGACGAGCCGCCGCACGGGCGACAGCGAAGAGATGACGCCAGAGGCGGCGGTGGCGCGGATCGAGGCGATCTACGCGGCCCATCCTTGACGGGGCGCCAGAGGGCCGAAAGGGGGCGACATGCGGGTGCTGGCCTTGGTCGCAGGACTGGCGGGGGCAGTGGCCCTGTCGCAGTTCCCGGAATTTTCGCAGCAGTATCTGCAGCGTCTGGGCGGGCAGGCCGATGCGTTGCGCGCGGTCGCCACGGCGTTCGACGCCTCGGCGACCGCCGCCGGCCTGACGCGCGAGGCGGCGCTGGCCGACCTTTCGAGCGGGACGTTTCAAGTGGCCCATCAGGCCGACATGCGTGAGACGCTGGCCCGCGCGGACCGGGCCGACAGCGATCTGGCGCTGTTGCGCGCAGCCTCGCCACTCGAACGGCTGGCCCTTCCCCAACGGTTCCGGGATGTCGAGACGTTGCAGGCCACCTGGGCCGACTTCCGCCCCGCCGTGCCGGTGACGGCCGAAGGCCTGATCAGCGCCGGGATCGGCTTCGTCGCGGGCTATGGGATCATGGCGGGGCTCATCGCCCTGATCCTCGCCCCGTTCCGCCGGCGCGCCTTTGGCTGAGCCCCGCATCGCTTGACCTTTTCCGCCTCCGCCGCCACGGTGCGCGGGCCTTCCAGCCGGAGCCGTCATGGCCGCGACTCGACCCTTTTCCCCCTTCGAATTCCTGATCGCCTGGCGCTATCTGCGCGCGCGAAGGTCCGAGGGCGGGGTGTCGGTGATGACCTGGATTTCGCTTGTCGGCATCACGCTTGGCGTCATGGCGCTGGTCGCGACGCTGGCCGTGCGGGCGGGCTTTCGCGACGAGCTGGTGAAGACCATCCTTGGCGCCAATCCGCACGTGACGCTCTATTCGGACTTCCGCACCGATGCAGAAGGCACGCAGACCGCGACGATCGCCGATGCCGATGCGCTCGCGGCGCGGATTGCGGCGGTTCCGGGCGTCCTGAGGGCCACGCCGCGCGTGGTCGGCTTCGGGATGCTCACCGCGGGCGACCAGTCGAGCGTCGCCGAGGTGCTGGGCGTGCCCGAAAGCGAGCTTGCGGCCCTGCCGTCCTTCAAGGATGCGCCGCAGACGCAAGGTCGGATCGAGGATTTTCCGACTGGCATCGCCATCGGCGCCGGCATCGCCCGCAAGCTTGGCGTCGGTCCGGGCGACACGGTGAAGCTTCTGAGCCCGAACGGCGCCAAGACCGCCTTCGGCACCAGCCCGCGCATCAATTCCTACAAGGTGGCCTACGTCTTTTCGGCCGGCCGCGCGGATGTGGACGATGCGCGCGTCTATATGCCGACGGCCGAGGCGCAGAGCTTCTTCAACCGCGAGGGCGTGGCGGATGACATCGCCATCTTCCTGAAAAACCCCGACGATCTGGCGGCCATAACCCCCGGCATCATCGCGGCCGCTGGCGAAGGTCACTATATCTGGACCTGGAAGGATGCCTCGTCGGCCTTCCTGAATGCCTTGTCGATCGAGGATGACATCATGTTCGTCATCCTGTCGCTCATCGTCCTGATCGCCACCATGAACATCACCTCCGGCCTTGTGATGCTGGTCAAGAACAAGGGCCGCGACATCGGCATCCTGCGCACAATGGGGCTGACGCAGGGCTCGATCCTGCGCATCTTCTTCCTGTGCGGCGCCTTCACCGGCGTCCTTGGCACGATCCTGGGCGTGATCCTCGGCTGCCTGATTGCCTGGAACGTCGATCCGATCATGTCGGCGGTCAACTGGCTGAGCGGTGGGGGAGCCTGGGACCCGTCGATCCGGGGTATCTACAGGCTGCCGGCCAAGATCCAGACCTGGGACATCGTGAAATCGACGGGGCTGGCGCTGTTTCTGTCCTTCGTCGTGACGATCTTTCCGGCGCGGCGGGCGGCGCGGCTGAACCCGGTCGAGGCGCTGCGCTATGAGTGAGCCTGCGCTGGAACTCAAGGGCATCACCCGCCGCTTTCAGGTCGGGTCCGCCCCGCCGATCCTGGTGTTGCAGGGCCTCGACCTGACCGTCCGGGCCGGCGAGACGGTGGCGCTGGTCGCGCCTTCGGGGGCGGGAAAATCCACGCTTCTGCATATCGCGGGGCTTCTCGACCAGCCGGACGAGGGCGAGGTCGTGATCGGCGGGCGGGTGATGACCGGCCAGCCGGATGCAGTCCGCACCGCCGTCCGGCGCGACGAGGTGGGTTTCGTCTACCAGTTCCACCACCTCTTGCCCGAGTTTTCGGCGCGCGAGAATGTCATCCTGCCGCAGCTCGCGAACGGCGTCGGGGCGGGCCTTGCGCGCGCCCGTGCGACCGAGCTTCTGAGCTGGCTCGGCCTTTCGGACCGGCTGGATCACCGGCCGGCGGAACTGTCGGGCGGCCAGCAGCAGCGGGTGGCGGTGGGCAGGGCGCTCGCCAACGCGCCGCGGCTCTTGCTTGCGGACGAGCCGACCGGCAATCTGGATGAAGCGACGGCCGAACAGGTTTTCGCGCTGCTTCTGGGCGTGGCGCGCCAGACCGGGCTTGCGGCGCTGATCGCCACGCACAACCCTGCACTCGCCGCCCGCATGGACCGCACGGTCCATCTGAGCGGCGGCCGTATCACCTAAGGCCCGGAGCCCGTCATGAACCGCCTGTCCGCCACCCTGTCCGCCGCTGCCCTTGCCTCTCTGGCTGCCGGTTGCACGCCCGGGCCCGAAAATATTCGGCAGATGGTGGCGCCCGAGGTGGCGCGCGGCAAGGCGCTTTATGACACCCATTGCACCGCCTGCCATGGGACGGACGGCAAGGGGGGCGGGCCGGCGGCTGCGGGGCTGCCGCGGCGGCCGGCGGATCTGACCCGGATTGCGGCGCGAAACGGGGGCAGTTTCCCCCTGGCGCAGGTCATGTCGACGATCGACGGCTACAACCGCAAGAAGCCGCACGGCTCGTCGATGCCGGCCTGGGGCGCCGAGCTTGCGGCCTCGCCCCAGGCGATGGTCGATACCGGCGACGGGGTGCCGGTGCCCACCCCCTCGAGCCTTCTGGCGGTCGCGGCCTACCTGCGGTCGATTCAGGGGTCCTGAAACGAAAAAGGCCGCCCGTGGGCGGCCTTTGGCTGCGCGAGGGGGCTTGCCCTCAGCGGGTGAAGCAGCGGGCGCGCATGCCGAAGCCGGCGGGCGAGCAGATGTAGCTGCCGTTGCCGAAGAAGCGCTTCTGGGGCGCAACGGCATTGTCCGAGCTCAGCAGTTCGCCGTTCGTGAGGCGCGCGCCCTTGGCGGCGGGCTTCGGCGCCAGCCAGTCGAACGTAGCGCCGTTCGCCAGGTGGACGGTCGCGCCCGAGCGCGGCGCAGCCGTCGCGCCCTGGGGCAGAAGCACAAGTCCGGCACAGAAAGCGACAACGGCCAGCGGGACGGTTTTGGCAAGGTTCGACAGCATCTTGTCCTCATTTGACAGGTCTGGCCGGGTCATCTGGCGTCGGGGCAGATCCGACTGTCGCCCGTTGCCCGGCAGCGGCATGGGTTCATGAGGAAAGTGCTAGGCTTCGATTGGGGATAGATTGGGGCGGATCGCCCGCCAATTGTGTTTAGACTGTGTTAGCAGAGATTAACTATCTGAAAATAAGTGTAAATTCCTGCGTGCTTGGCCGATCTGACGGCTGCACCCTGCCACTCTCTGCCATGGGCCCGCCGCAATTGTTGCGCGACAAAAAACAAAGGGGCGATTTCTCGCCCCTTTGTTCCAATCACGAAACTTTGAACCGCCGGTGAGCGTCGTTTTCGCGCCCAGGCAGGATTTTACTTGATGACGCGGCTGTTGATTCGCCAGTCGGGCAGGCCGAAGCCCTCGGGCCAGGGATAGACTTCGCGCTGATCGTAATAGACCACGCCGACCAGGTTCGGATATTCGGGCCGGGTTACGCGCACAGATTTTTCCCAGGCGTCGACATAGGCCTGCGAGCCGGAATAGCCGAGTTCGGCGACGACGACGGGCTTGCCGAACTTGGCCGCGCGCTCGTATTTCGGGCCCATGACCTCGACATAGCTGCGGTCATGGCCGAACTTGGCCTGGTCCCAGGCCTGCAGGCCAAAGACCGATATCCCGACCACGTCGACATAGTCGTCACCCGGATAATAGTCCTCGAGCCCCGGTTCGCCCATCGGCGACCACATGATGCGGATCGAGGGCGCGGCCTTGCGGCAGATGGTGATCATGCGCCGGAAGGCCGAGATATAGTCCTTGGGCGGCCAGCCCGACCAGATGAACTGGCCCGACTTGTCTTCCATTTCGTGGGCCCAGCGCAGCGTCACGTTGCTTTTCAGGCTGCCCATGACCGTGCAGATCTGGCTCATGTTGGCGTCGTAGTCGCCGGCGGCGATGCCGTTGCGCAGATGCTGGGCGGTGTTGCGCTCGCTCCGCGACCAGGTCCAGGGTTCGAGCGTGATCAGAAGCGCGCGGTGGTGGGCCTGGGCGTAGGCATCGGCCTCGTTCAGCGAGGGAAGGTAGACGTCCTCCCAGGGCAGGAAGAGATGCTCGATGACGGGCACGGGGTCGTTGGTAAAGTCGCCGTTGGGGTCATAGGCCCCCCAGGGAACATCGCCGGGAGGCGAAACCGAGTCCTGAGCCGCGAGCGGCAGGGCACCGGCTGACAGACACAAGGCCAGGGCGGCGGCACTTGCAAAAGGTTTCCACATCTCTCGATCCTCTGGTGTTCACCGGGCGTCTGATCTTATGCGATCAGTTCCACCGCGGGTCGAACTTGTAACGTATCTTGGTCGTCAGGTCCATTCCGGCCCCAGATATTGGGTATTCCGGGCTGGCAAGCTGGATGGGCGACAGGCCCATGCTGAGCGCGTAGGCGCTCTGCGCGCCGCGCACAACCATGGCGAGCGCCAGGAGAAGCATCAGCGCCGTGACCGAGCCAAGCTGGAAGGTCGTGGCGCGCCACTGGTCGCGCACATCGAAGCCGCAGTCGCGCAGGTGCCGCGCCACGATCGACAGGACGATCGAGGAGTAGATCGCGGAATTGACCAGCGACAGGACATAGAAGCCCTGGGCGTCATCGACATTGTCGATCATGAGGACCGGCAGAAGCGCCCCGATCGCCAGCACCAGGTAGACGCCGACCACCTTCGAGGGCAGGCGCTTGGTCGCGGCGGCGCCCTTCGGCGTGACGCGGAAGTCGACGAACCGCCCGGTAATCCGGTCGCGCATCGCCATCAGGCAGCCCCAGGCGGCCCAGGGCCATTGCAGGTAGGCGAACAGGATCTTCTCGCGGCTCAGGATCTTGCCGTCGTAGGGGCGGAAGAAACCGTCGCGCCGGATCTGGAAGGCGAACCAGATCAGGACAAGGATCGTCAGCGAATTGTGCCCGACGAAGGCGGGGTAGGAGACGTTCGCGAAGCGGATGTCGAAGCCCAGCGCCACGATGGGCGACAAGTAAAGGAACGCCATCATCGCCGAGAAGGTCAGATACCAGACCTGGCCCAGAAGGAAGAGGAACTTCAGTCGGGCCGGCAGACGCTTCAGGTAGCGCGGCGTGTAGGTGAAGAGGATGGTGACGAGCGAGCGCGACCACTGGAATTCCTGGGTCGCCAGGTCGGCGACGTTCGCGGGCCCGTCGCCATAGGCGATCGCGTCGATCGCATGGACGCCCTTCCAGCCACCGGCGGCCATAAGGAGCGTCGTCGAATGATCCTCTGCCAGGTCGGGGCCAAGACCGCCGATGCGGCGCAGCGCCTCGGTCCGCACGGCATAGTGCGAGCCGATGCAGATCGGGGTCAGAAGCTGGGTGTAGCCAGCCTGCAGCAGGCCATGGAACGTCGCCTCGCTGTCGAGGCGGGCGCGGGCGGCCCAGCTTTCGTCGGCGTTCGCATCGCAGATCGAGGGTGCGCTGACATAGCCCACCTCGGGGTCGGCGAAGGGGCGCAGCATCTCGATCAGGTAGCCCGGCTGGGGCACATGGTCGGCGTCGAGCTGCACCACGATGTCATAGGCGTCATAGCCGAAGCGGTCGTAGAAATAGGCGAGGTTGCCTTCCTTGCAGCGCGTGCGGCGCGGCCAGGTGGCGCGGTGGTAGTCCTCGACCCCCTTGCGGCTGGAAATCCTGACGCCGTTCGCCTCGCACCAGGCGATGGTTTCGGGGGCGGGATCTTCGTCGGCCAGCCAGGTGTCGTGCGGATAGTCCTGGGCCAGCATGGCCGTCAGGGTCTTTTTCAGGACCGAGAGCGGCTCGCCGGGCGTTTTGGTGACGATCATCGCGACATGCCATTGGCCGATCGCGGGGCGCGGCGCGGACGAGCGGGCGCCGTTGAGGAAGATGAAGAGGCAATAGGCCTGCAGGAAGTAGATCCAGGCAAGGCACAGGGTCGAGGCGATGAAGCGGCCCGTGCCGATCACATGGCCGGGTTGCAGCCACCAGGACCAGAAGAAGATGGCAGAGGCGACCCAGAGGACGGCCGCCATGCGGTATTTCCAGCGCCTGGCCCCCGTCAGGAGCGGCGTCAGGTAAAGCGGCGGGCTGAAGGGCTTGGGTGCCATGCGTGGCGTGCGGGGCAGGGGGCGCTTCATCTCAGGCCTCCTTCCGCAGGCGCGCGTCGGCCGAAAGGCCGAACCAGGGCGCAGCATCGGCAACAAGGGTCGTGATGTGCGACCGGCTGGCGACAAAGCCCAGGACCGCGCGCGCGCGGCTGGGGTCGGCGGTCAGTTCCGGCGGATCGCCCGGGCGACGGTCGGCGAAGGTCATGGGCACGGGGCGGCCGGTCATGGCGCGAATGGCTTCCGCGACCTCGAGGATCGACTGGCCGCGCCCGGTGCCGAGGTTCAGCGCGACCGACGCACCGCCCCCGGTCAGGTAGCCAAGCGCCAGCACATGGGCGTGGGCCAGGTCGCTCACATGGATATAGTCGCGGATGCAGGTGCCGTCGGCGGTCGGATAGTCGTCGCCAAAGACGGTCAGGGGCCGCCCGCCCGCAGCAGCGCGGAGCGCAAGGGGCAGAAGGTGGGTTTCGGGGTCGTGGCGCTCGCCGAGCTCGCCATCGGGGTCGGCACCGGCGGCGTTGAAGTAGCGCAGCGCGACAAAGCGCAGCCCATAGGCGGCGTCATGGTCGCGCAGCATCTCTTCGCAGATGAGTTTCGTGCGGCCGTAGGGGTTGATCGGCCGCTGCGGCGTGTCCTCGGTGATCGGCAGGCGGTCGGGGATGCCGTAGGTGGCGCAGCTGGACGAAAAGACGATACGCGCCACATTCGCGGCTCGCGCACCGGCCAGAAGGCCGATCATGCCGCCGACATTGTTGTCGTAGTACAGCGCGGGGTTCGTCACCGACTCGCCCACATAGGCCGAGGCCGCGAAATGGATGATCGCGGTCGCGCCATGGCTGTGAAGCGCCGAGGCGACGGCGGCGGCATCGCGCACGTCGCCCTTGACGAGCGGCCCCCATTTGACCGCGTCCGCATGTCCGGTCGACAGGTTGTCGAAGGCCACGGGGCGGCCGCCGGCCTTGGCGATGGCCTTGCAGGCGTGCGAGCCGATGAAGCCCGCGCCGCCGGTGACGAGGATGGTCTGTCCGCGAAGCGTGCTCATGCCACGGCTCCGATCATATGCCGGTCGCCGGGAAGGGTGCGGGAAAGCCCTTCGGCCAGGTCGACGGCCGGGGTCCAGCCAAGCGAGGTCCGGGCGCGGGCGATGTTCGGCAGGGGGGCGTGGGCGTCGATCGCGATCGGACGCGAGGGTGCGCCGATGGTCGCGCCGGTCGCCTGACCGATCGCGGCGGCCAGCGCCTCGGCCGAGATACCGTCGCTTTGCCCGAGGTTCACCGGCCGCGCCTCGTCCGAGGCCATGAGCCGGATCAGCCCGTCGACCATGTCGTCGACATGGGTCAGGCTGAAGAGCGAGCCCGCGGGCGGCGACAGGGGGCGGCGGCTGGCGGCGAGCGCGAGGAAGGCCGCGACCGGGCCGGACTTCGAACATTGCCGGGCGCCGTAGGTGCCGAAGATGCGCGCGATGCGCAGGTCGGTGCCGTTCTGGGCGGCGTGGGCCAGCGCCAGCCCCTCGGCCAGGCGGGAGCTTTCGGCGGCGGGGCGGCTGCCGGTCATGACCGCGTCCTCGGACACCGGGGTGGTGCCGGCCGGGCCGCCGTAGATGGCGCCGGACGAGCCGATCAGGATGCGGGCATTGCGTTGGCGGGCAAGGTCGAGCAGCGACAGCGTGCCCAGAAGCGCCGTGCGGAACATGTCGAAGGGGGCCATTCTGGCTTTCTGCGGCGCTTCGGCCGCGGTTAGGACGTAAACCTCGTCCAGTGCCCCCGCGACCCGGATCGATTCCCCGGCATCCTGACGCATCAGGGTGAATCGAAGGTTATCAGCGTGCGCGCCCAAGTTGCTCATCCGCCCGGTCGAGAAATCGTCCAGGCAGATGACCCGGTGGCCAAGGCCCAGAAGCCGGTCGACCAGGTGCGAGCCGATGAAGCCCGCGCCACCGGCAACAAGGATGGTCTTCATGGGAAGGCTGCCCCCGAACTGGGGCGAAGCGCCGACAGGCGCGGAAAATGGGAGCGGCACAATCAGCCTCGTAATAGGTGCCCCCGACAAGGACCGGGGGCGGTTATCAAATGGTCCGGGCCCGAAAGGGGTGCCAGAAACGCCACCCCCGGAACGCCGGTTCGTCCTCAAAATATTACTTCCCTCACCACAATACATGGCTGGGAATACCCCCGTGAAATCACAATCTGTTGGGGCGGACCTTACGTCAATCGGCTCATCCCCACTAGTGCTAGAGCCTGAAAAGTGCCTGCCGCACAAGGGGAATTGTTTCGGATATCGCATCAGAAAGAATCGGTCCCGACCAGGGCTACCCGGCAAGAAAAGACCCGGCGCCACGTCGGCGCCGGGTCCACACTATCCTGTCGGGCGATCAGGCGCGGCGGCGGCCGCGGATCAGGGCCAGGCCGCCCAGGCCCGCCATCAGGCCGAAGACCGGCAGGGGCAGCGGCACGGGCGAGGCGGTGATGTTGGAATATTCGAACCCGCCGCTGGTCGAGGAGAAGCGCACCTCGTTGAAGAAGAGGTTCGAGACGCTGATGAGCGCCGCACCACGGCCCGGATTGCCGACGGTCACGCCCGGCAGCTGGTCGCCGGCGAGCGTGCCGACCACTTTGCCGTTCAGCACGAACTCGATCAGGTTGCCCACGTCCATCGACCCCCAGAGAAGCGACAGGCTTTTCTGAACGGTGCCGAAGGACAGGATATTGGTGTTCGATCGGTCCGCCGTCTGCCAGGTCGCCCAGAAGGGGATGGTCTGCCAGTTGGCCAGCGGCGTGGAGCCGATCGACTGGCCGGTGCCGAAGACCTTGGGGTCGAAGGGCGAGCAGAACGAGATGCAGGGGTCGATCTGCGGGAAAGACGTGTTGGGCATCTGGATCGGTGCCGAAGTCCAGGTGCCGCCTTTGGGCAGCGTCACCGTGCCTTGCGTGTTGACCTGAGCCCAGGCCGCACCGTTCTGGGCCAGGGTGTTCACGCTCAGCGCGTTGGCCGACAGGGGCGCAAGCAGGGGGGCCGCAATCAGGCCGAGGGCAAGAAACAGGTTCTTCATAACACTTAATCTCCAAACGAGCGTCGGTCGGCCAATCTGACCTATCACGGCCACATTATGGCGAAATGAACGAAGGACCAAGGTTTCGCCACAATTTGGCGGCGAATTTTCCGCGCTGCGGCAACAATGCCGCGGTGTTTCGGAGAATTGATGACAAAGGGCCAGCGTTTCCGCCGGCCCTCCGTCAAGTTTCGCGCGGGTCGAGCCTCAGCCCGCGACCATCATCCCGTCGGCCAGCAGCGCCTTGTGCGTCTCGTCCAGGGACTTGCGCGCGCGTTCGATCAGCACGTCGATCTCCTCGGGCTTGATGACCAGGGGCGGCGAGATGATCATGCGGTCCCCGACATGGCGCATGATGAGGTTGTTGGCAAAGCAGCGCTCGCGGCAGCGGTAGCCGACGGTGCCGGTTTCCGACGCGAACTTCGCCCGCTTGGCCTTGTCGGGCGTAAGCGCGATCGAGCCCATCAGGCCGACAAGTTTCGCTTCGCCCACCAGCGGATGGTCGGTCAGCCCTTGCCAGCGCTTGGCCAGATAGGGGTGCGCCACGTCGCGGACATGCTCGATCATGCCCTCTTCCTCGATGATGCGCAGATTCTCGAGCGCCACGGCCGCCGCGACCGGATGGCCGGAATAGGTGTAGCCGTGGTTGAAGTCGCCATGGCTGCCCAGAACCTCGGCCACGCCGTCGCTCATGATCGAGCCGCCGATCGGCTGGTAGCCCGACGACAGGCCCTTGGCGATGGTCATGATGTCGGGGCGGATGCCGAGCGTCTGGCTGCCGAACCAGTTGCCGGTGCGGCCGAAGCCGGTGATGACCTCGTCGGCGATCAGAAGGATGCCATACTTGTCGACGATGCGCTGGATTTCGGGCCAGTAGGTCGAGGGCGGGACAATGACGCCGCCCGCGCCCTGGATCGGCTCGCCGATGAAGGCCGCGACCTTGTCGGCGCCAAGTTCCAGGATCTTCGCCTCAAGCTCGCGCGCGCGCAACAGGCCGAAGTCCTCGGGCGTCATGTCGCCGCCCTGCGCCCACCAGTGGGGCTCGCCGATATGTTCGATGCCGTCGATCATGCCGCCCGTCGCCCAGATCGGCGACATGCCGCCGAGCGAGCCGCCGCCCATGGTCGAGCCGTGGTAACCGTTCTTCCGCGCGATGATGACGCGCTTTTCGGGCTGGCCCTTGATGTCCCAGTAGCGGCGGACGGCGCGGATGTTGGTGTCGTTGGCTTCCGAGCCGGAGCCGGCGAAGAACACATGGTTCAGGTCGCCGGGCGCGAGTTCGGCCAACTTGGCGGCGAGCGCGATGGCGGGGACGTGGCTCGTCTGGAAGAAGGTGTTGTAATAGGCCAGCTCGTCCATCTGGCGCTTGGCGACATCGCCAAGCTCGGTGCGGCCATAGCCGATGTTGACGCACCAGAGGCCGGCCATGCCGTCGAGGATCTTGTGGCCTTCGGTGTCGGTCACGAAGACACCTTCGCCGCGCGCCATGATCCGCGCGCCCTTGCGGGCCAGCGCGGCGTTTTCGGTGAAGGGGTGCATATGGTGCGCTGCGTCGAGCGCCTGAAGCTCTGCCGTCGGCATATGGTTGGTGATCTTGTTCATGGCGGGCCTCGCTTTCATCACGGGGAAGGGAATGGGTTCAGCACGGATGCTGTCCGCCCAGCATAGGCCCGCAGGCGGGGAAGTCAATATTTTGATCAAATTATTGGGGCGAGCCGGATCAGTTTCCGCGCGCGACCTGGGTCCGCACCTGCTCGATCCCCTGTTCGATGTCGGACCGGACGGCGGCGGCGAGTGCCGTGCCGTCGCCGGCGCGCATGGCCGAAAGCGCGTCCAGATGCCGGTCGGGCAGGGGGCTTCGCCGGTGGTTTTCCGCCACGATCCTGAGCGAGGGTCCGAAGCGCAGCCAAAGCGACTGGGCCATGTCCACAAGGACCTGCGCGCCCGACGCTTCGTAGAGCGTGAAGTGGAACAGGTGGTTCGCGGTCAGGTAGGCGGAAATGTCGTGCCGGGCGATCGCCGGAACGATCAGCGCGTCGATCCGGACGAGCTCGGCGATCTGGCTGACTGTCAGGCGAGGCGCGGCAAGTTCGGCGATGCGGGGCTCTATCGTCAGGCGGGCAAAGGCGACCTGATCCAGAAGCGGCGCCGTGAGGTTCGGAACAGAGACGCGGCGGTTTCCGTGAAGGTGGAGCGCACCTTCAGCCGTCAGGCGGCGGATCGCCTCGCGCACCGGCGTCATGCCGGCGTCGAGCGCCTGGGTCAGGCCCTGGATCGTGACCGCCTGGCCCGGCACCAGCCGGCCGGTCAGGATCATGTCACGCAGGCGCAGGTAGGTCGCCTCGTGCGAGGGGACCTTGCGGTCGGCGATCGTGTTCATCGGCCTGCCTCCGCTGGCTGATCCAATTGATCAAATCATAGGGGCCCGGCCCCCCTGCGCAAGGGGGGCGGCGGGGCGCTACAGGATCAGGACCTGCACATCGGCGACATTGGTGCCGGTTCCGCCGGTCATCAGCAGGTCGCCCGAGGCGGCGAGGGCCGGGTTGCTGTCATTGTCGGCAAGCCGGACCTCGGGGTCGATGCCGGCGGCGCGCATGCGGGCGCTGGACCGGTCGTCGACGATGCCGCCCGCCGCCTCGGTCGGGCCATCGCGACCGTCGGTGCCGCCGGACAGGAAGACGAAGGGGCGCCCGATCCGTCCGCCAATCCCCTCGGCCGCCAGTGCCACCCGGAGCGCGAGTTCCTGATTGCGCCCGCCAAGGCCCTTGCCCTTCAGCGTCACCACCGTCTCGCCGCCGAAGATCAGGCAGGCGCCGGGGCTGGCACTTCGGGCCGCGGCGATGATGCGCTCGGCCGCTTCGGCCACATCGCCCTCAAGGGGCGCGTCGGCCAGGATCGCGCCCGGATGGGCGGCGGCCATGGCTTGCAGGCTGAGACGGTTCGAGCCGATCAGCAGGTTTCGCGCCGGGGGCAGGGGGGGCGCCTCTGGCTCCGGGGCCGAAAGGTGCGTGCGCACGGGCTGGGGCAGCGCGTCCCAAAGGCCGCGCTTCATCAGCAGGTCGCGCGCGTCGGCCCTCGTGCCAAGGGGCGCGACGGTCGGGCCGGAGGCGATGGCGGCCAGGTCGTCGCCGACCACGTCCGACAGGATATAGGCCGCTACCGGCGCGGGTGCGGCCGCGCGCAGGAACCCGCCGCCTTTCAGGCGCGAGAGTTGCTGGCGGATCAGGTTGACCTCGGCAATCGGCAGGCCCCCGGCCAGAAGCGCGCGGTTGACGGCGGCCTTGTCGGCGAGCGTCAGGCCAGGTGCCGGTGCCGGCAGCAGCGCGGAGCCGCCGCCCGAGATCAGCGCCACGACCCGGTCGGCGGCGGTGGCGCGGGCCAGAAGGTTCAGCACCTCTTCACCCGCCGCCGCACCCGCCTCGTTCGGAACCGGGTGGCCGGTGACCCTGAGCTTGGCGCCCTGAACCGGGCTGGCATTCTCTGCGTTGGTGACGATCAGGGCCTCGACCGGCGCCGCAAGCCGTGACAGCGCTGTCCGCGCCATGGGGACAGCGGCCTTGCCGACAGCGATCAGGATCGTCCTGCCGCCCGGACCGGGCCGGTCCGGGGGCTGGGCATCGAAGGCGCGGGATAGCGCCGCCGCCGGGTCGGCGGCGGCGACGGCCACGTCAAAAAGCCGGCGCGCCTCGGCGCGCGCGTCCTCAGGCCCCGGCAATCTGGCGCGCCTTTGCCACCAGCACTTCGGCCTGGCGGATCGAGGCATAGTCAATCAGCCGCCCGTCGAGCGAGACTGCGCCCTTGCCCTCTTTCGCCGCCTGCTCCATCGCCTCGAGGATGCGCTTGGCGCGGGTCACTTCCTTTTCCGACGGCGACATGACCTCGTTCGCCAGCGCGATCTGGCTCGGGTGGATGGCCCACTTGCCCTCGCAGCCCAGAACCGCCGCGCGGCGGGCGGCGGCGCGGTAGCCGTCGGGGTCGTTGAAGTCGCCGAAGGGGCCGTCGACCGGGCGCAGCCCGTTCGCGCGGGCGGCGACGACCATACGCGCGAGCGCATAGTGCCACATGTCGCCCCAGTGGACTTCGCGGCTGCCGTCTTCGAGCGGATCGGTCAGCACCGAATAGTCCGGATTGACGCCGCCGATAATGGTCGTGCGGGCGCGCGTCGAAGCAGCGTAATCCGCCACGCCGAAATGCAGGCTTTCGTTTCTTTTCGACGCGCCGGCAATCTCGGTGATATTCTGCATTCCAAGCGCTGTTTCGATGATATGCTCGAAACCGATGCGCTTCTTATAGCCTTTGGCATCCTCGATCTGCGTCACCATCATATCGACGGCATAGACATCCGCCGCCGTCCCGACCTTCGGGATCATGATGAGGTCGAGCCGTTCGCCCGCCTGTTCCACCACGTCGACCACATCGCGATACATGTAGTGGGTGTCGAGCCCGTTGATGCGGACCGACATGGTCTTCTTGCCCCAGTCCAGCTCGTTCAGCGCCTTGATGATGTTCTTGCGCGCCTGAGCCTTGTCGTCGGGCGCGACCGCGTCCTCGAGGTCGAGAAAGATCACGTCGGCTTCGGATTGCGCCGCCTTTTCAAACATTTGTGGCGCACTGCCGGGCACGGCGAGTTCGCTGCGGTTGAGGCGGGCGGGGGCCTGGTCGATGGGGTGGAAGCTCATGGCGCGAATCCCTCGTGCTGCGGTTTGGACGATGGGCAGGCAGAAAGGACGTGAAACGCCGGGCCTGTCAAGCAAGAAGATTTCACCGTTGGCGGCGGTCGCGCAACATCCATAAGTCCCCCCTCAGCCGCGCGCGGCGCCCTCGTGGGCGAGGCGCGAGGAATAATAGAAGGCAATCGCCTGGGCGCGGTTCTTTACGCCGAGTTTCTCGAAAAGATTGCTCAGGTGGAATTTGACCGTATTGGCCGATATGTCGAAATCGGCCGCCAGTTCCTTGTTCGACAATCCTTTCGCGAGTGCCTCGAGAAGTGCGCGTTCGCGGCGCGTCAATTGCGAAACCGGATCGGTCTGCAATTCGCGCAGGTCGAGATAGGGAAAGACCATGTTTCCGGTCGCGACAGCAACGCAGGTGTCCAGAAGCCGCTCGACCGGGCCGGTCCGGGCGGCAAAGCCTGCCGCCCCCGCCAGCATCGCCGCCCGTGTGACCTCGCCACGGGATTCGTCGCCGTAGACCACGATGCGCGGTGCGTTCGGCTGGTCGCGCAGCACCTCGATCAGTTTCTGGCCTCCAAGTGCCGGCAGGTGCCAGTCGATCACCGCGACCGCGACCGGCACCCGCATCACCGCGCCCAGAAGTCCCTCGGCGGTGGCGGATGTCGCGACCAGCGAAAAGCGCGGATCGCGGTCGAAAAGTTCGGAAAGCGCGCGCAAAACCAGCGGGTTGCCGTCGGCGAGCGACAGGTCGATCGGGCCAGGGGCCTGGGTAGCGGGCATGGGCGCCTTCTCCAAAACCTACCAAAAAGGATGGGTGGTTGATCGTATACCACCGTATTCCGGTCCAAACGGGTAGCAAATTACCCACCCAAGAGGAAATACAAAAGCAGGAGTAAGGCAGGTTGCGGCGGCTTGGCAAACCGAATCTTCTGACCCGACGTTAACATCGAGCCCCGGATACCCCCATGACCACAGTGATCTTCCCGCCGCTCACCATTCCCGAAACGCTGGCCGCCGGCCCTGGCCCCGGCAACACCGACCCCCGCGTGCTGGCCGCTTTCGCCAATGCCGGTCTTGCCGACCACATGCAGGCCGACGTGCTGCGCGGCATGGTCGAGTGCAAGGAGATGCTGCGCGCCCTCTGGGGGACGAAGAACACCTACACCTACGGCGTGGGCGGCACGGGCTTTTCCGGGCTCGACTGCATGCTGAACGCGATCCTGCCGGGTGACTCGGTGGTCGCCTTCACCAACGGCACCTTCTCGGGCATCGACGGGCTGACGATCCGCATGAAGGCCGCAACGCGCGAGGAACTGGCGGCGGCGCCGATGAACCCCGACCCGGCCTCGGTGATCGTCGTCACCGTGCCGCATGGCAAGTCGGTCGACCGCGCGACGATCGAGACGGCGCTGAAGCAGCACAAGCCCAAGTGGGCCTTCATGGCGCATTGGGAAACCGGCTCGGGCCGCGTCAACGACCTGCGCGCCTTCTCGGACGCCTGCCTTGCGACCGGGGCGCTCGGCCTCATCGACGCGGTGTCGTCGCTTGGCATCGCGGACTTCTCAATCGACGACTATCCGGGCGTCGTGGGCTGGGCCTCGTGCCCGCAGAAGGGCGTTCTGTGCCTGCCGCTGACCTATGCGCCCGTTTCGTTCACCGACCGCTATATCGCGGAGGTGGCCAGGACCGGCTGCCATTCCTACGTCCATCACCCGATCCTCGAGGCGCGCCACTGGGGCGTGGTCGAGGGCAAGGACGTGGCCGCGGGCAGCTACCACCGCACCCATTCGGGCTATGCGGTCGCGGCCTTCCACGAAGCCTTGCGCCTGACGCTGGCCGAGGGGCGCGCGGCGCGGGCCGCGTCCTATGTGCTGCATGAACGTGCACTGCGGGATGCGGTGACGGCGCTTGGCTGCGAGGTGACGTCGAACATGACCTCGCTCGTCGTCCTGAACCTGCCGCCGGCCTTTGCGGGCCGCGAAAAGGAACTGGTGCAGGCCTGCCGCGCCCAGGGCTTCGGCATCTGGCCGACGCTTTCCGAACCGGTGCAGGTGCGGATCGGCATCCTCAATCAACTGAGCCAGGCCGCCATCACCGAGATCGTGACGCGCTTTGCAACGGCCATGGCCGCGCTTGGCGCGCCGGTCGATCTGGCGGCGGTCAAGGCCGGGCTCGACAAACATTACAGCGCGGCGAAGGCCGCCTGAGGGAGGGGACAATGGACATTCACGAATATCAGGCGAAGGAAATACTGAAATCCTTCGGCGTCGGCGTGCCGGACGGGGCGCTGGCCTACAGCCCCGAACAGGCGGCCTACCGGGCGCGCGAGCTTGGCGGCGCGAAATGGGTGGTCAAGGCGCAGGTCCATGCGGGCGGGCGCGGCAAGGCCGGGGGCGTCAAGCTTTGCAGTTCGGAACATGAAATCCTCGATGTCACCTCGGACATGTTCGGCATGAAGCTGGTGACGCACCAGACCGGGCCCGAGGGCAAGGGCGTCTACCGGGTCTATGTGGAAGCCGCCACGCCCTTCGAGCGTGAGATCTACCTGGGCTTCGTCCTTGACCGCACATCGCAGCGCATCATGATCGTCGCCTCGGGCGAAGGCGGGATGGAGATCGAGGAAATCTCGGCCAAGCGGCCCGAATCGATCGTGCGCCAGACCGTCGAGCCCGCAGTCGGCCTGCGCGACTTCCAGGCGCGCGAGATTGCCTTCGCGCTTGGTATCCCGCCGGCCCTGACGCAGCAGATGGTGCGCACGCTGCAAGGCTGCTACCGCGCCTTCCGCGACCTCGACGCGACCATGGTCGAGATCAACCCCCTGGTCATCACCCAGGACCAGCGCATCCTGGCGCTCGACGCCAAGATGACCTTCGACAGCAATGCGCTCTTCCGCCATATCGAGATCTCGGAACTCCGCGACAAGAGCCAGGAAGACCCGCGCGAATCGCGCGCCGCCGACCGGGGGCTGGCCTACATCGGCCTGACGGGCAACATCGGCTGCATCGTCAACGGCGCGGGCCTTGCGATGGCGACGATGGACACGATCAAGCTGGCGGGCGGCGAGCCTGCGAACTTCCTCGATATCGGTGGTGGGGCCACGCCCGAGCGCGTCGCCAAGGCCTTCCGGCTCGTGACCTCTGACAAGAACGTGCAGGCGGTCCTGGTCAATATCTTCGCCGGCATCAACCGTTGCGACTGGGTGGCCGAGGGCGTGGTGCAGGCCCTGAAGGCCGAACCGCTCGACGTGCCGGTCATCGTCCGGCTCGCCGGCACGAACGTCGAGGCTGGCCAGCAGATCCTGGCCCAGTCGGGCCTGCCGATCATCCGCGCGGGGTCGTTGATGGAGGCCGCGCAGCGCTCGGTCACCGCCTGGAAAAACGACAGCGCGCAGAACACCAGCCAGCACAGCCGCGCCAAGACGACGGCCTGAGGAGCAACGACATGAGCATCTTTCTTGACCGCTCGAGCCGCGTCATCGTGCAGGGCATCACCGGCCGCATGGCCCAGTTCCACACCCGCGAAATGCTGGACTATGGCACCAATGTCGTCGGCGGCGTCGTGCCCGGCAAGGGTGGCGAAAAGGTCCACGGCGTGCCTGTCTACAACACCGTCAAAGAGGCGGTGGCCGCGACCGGCGCCGATGCCAGCCTCGTCTTCGTGCCGCCGCCCTTTGCCGCCGATTCGATCATGGAAGCGGCCGATGGCGGCATCCGCTATTGCGTCTGCATCACGGACGGCATTCCGGCACAGGACATGATCCAGGTGAAGCGCTACATGCTGCGCTATCCCAAGGAAAAGCGCATGGTGCTGACCGGCCCGAACTGCGCGGGCACCATCACGCCCGGACAGGCGCTTCTGGGGATCATGCCGGGCCACATCTACCTGCCGGGTCCGGTCGGGATCGTCGGCCGCTCGGGGACGCTCGGCTACGAGGCGGCGCAGCAGCTCAAGGACCTGGGGATCGGTGTCTCGACCTCGGTCGGCATCGGGGGCGACCCGATCAACGGCTCGAGCTTCCGCGACATCCTCGAGGCCTTCCAGGAGGATCCCGCGACCGAAGTGGTCTGCCTGATCGGCGAAATCGGCGGCCCGCAGGAAGCCGAGGCGGCGACCTATATCCAGACGAAGATGACGAAGCCCGTGATCGCCTACATCGCCGGCCTGACCGCACCCAAGGGCCGCACCATGGGCCATGCCGGCGCGATCATCTCGGCCTTCGGCGAAAGCGCGTCCGAAAAGGTCGAGATCCTGACGGCGGCCGGCGTCACCGTTGCGGAAAACCCCTCGGTCATCGGCGATACCATCGCGAAGGTGCTGCGCCGCAAGGCCGCCTGAGGCTCTTGCCTCGCCTGCCGGGGCATGAGCATCATCGACGGCGCGGGGGGCGGATGCCCCCCGTTCCGCCCGATAGTCCAAGGAACACCCATGACCACACCCCGCCGACCCCGCGTCCTTCTGACCCGCCGCTGGCCCGAGGCCGTGGAACGCGCGCTCGCCGAACGGTTCGAGCTGACGGCGAACCTTGAGGACAAGCCCCTGAGCCCCGCCCAGATCGCGGCGGCGCTTCTGGAATATGACGCGGTCTGCCCGACGGTGACCGACAAGATCGACGCGGCGGCGCTGGCGCCGAACCAGCCGCGCGCGCGCATCCTTGGCAATTTCGGCGTGGGCTACAGCCATATCGACGTAGAGCGCGCCAAGGCCATTGGCCTTGTGGTGACGAACACGCCCGACGTGCTGTCCGACTGCACTGCCGACCTGGCGATGACGCTCATGCTGATGGTCACCCGGCGCGCCGGTGAGGGCGAGCGCGAACTGCGCGAGGGGCGCTGGACGGGCTGGCGGCCGACCCACCTGATCGGCACCAAGGTGACGGGTGCTGTGCTTGGCATCATCGGTTTCGGCCGGATCGGGCAGGTGATGGCCGAGCGTGCGCATTTCGGCTTCGGGATGCCGATCCTGGTCTACAACCGCTCTCCGGTCGATCCGGCGATCCTGGCCAGGACCGGCGCGCGGCAGGTGGCGACCATCGAAGAGCTGCTCAAGTCCTCGGACGTGGTGTCGCTGCATTTCCCCGGCGGTGCCGCAAACCGCCACCTCATCAATGCCGAGCGGATCGCGATGATGCGGCCCGGCGCCTTCCTCATCAACACCGCGCGGGGCGAGGTGGTGGACGAAGAGGCGCTGGCGGCGGCGCTGAAGGCCGGGCGGATCGGCGGCGCGGGTCTGGATGTCTATTCGGCCGAGCCGCAGGTGATCCCGGCGCTTCTCGAGGCGCCGAACGCGGTTCTTCTGCCGCACCTCGGCTCCGCGACCAGCGCCACGCGCGAGGCGATGGGCTTTCGCGTCATGGACAACCTCGTGGCCTTCTTCGACGGGAAGGAGCCGCCGGACCGCGTGGCCTGATGTTCGATTTCTGACATACTAGATGGCATTTTTCGGCTAGATTTCCAGAAACCTGTTCTGAAATGAAAAATGGCGCCGGGTCATGCCCGGCGCCAGTTCGTCTCAGGCCGACTGGGGGGTCAGTTGCTGAGATAGCTTTCCATGCTGTCGTCCAGCGCATCCTTCCAGGTCGTATGGTGCCTGGGCGCCATCGTGCCGGTGATGACCGAGCGATAGGCATTGTCGCGGAAGGTCATGATGTTGTTCTTCTTGTGCTCTTTCCATTCGAAGAAGGCCTCGCAGGCGCCGTCGATATCGAATGACGGGTAGTCTGTTTCGGCAACGAGTTCCTTCACATAGTCGGCCTGATAGTGGATCGCATCGTGGGCGTCCTCGCCGGCATCCTCGCCCGCCACGCGGTCCTCGACGTCCTTCAGAAGCACCTTCTTGTCGGTCGGGATATTGATCTTGCCCATGACCGCGTCGCGGACCCACCAGGCCTGGGCGTCGAACATGTTGAAGGTGAACCACTGGTCCTGCATGCCAAGGAAGAAGAGCTTCGGGTTGTTGACCCAGACCACGCCCTTGTAGAGGTCGGCAGCCGCCAGGCGGTTCGCTGTCTTCAGCCGCAAATCGTCAGGCAGGAAGGGGAAGTGGTGCTTGTAGCCGGTGCAGAGGATGATCGCATCGACCTTCTTCGAGGTGCCGTCGGCGAAATAGGCGGTCGTCTCGTCGACCCGCTCGAGCTTCGGCACTTCCTTCCAGTTGTCGGGCCATTTGTAGCCCATGGGCGCGTTCCGGTAGGCGACGGTGATCGACCTGGCGCCATATTTCCAGCACTGGCTGCCGATGTCCTCGGCGGAGTAGCTCGAGCCGAGCAGCAGGATGTCCTTGTCCTTGAACTCGAGCGCGTCGCGGAAGTCGTGGGCGTGCAGCACGCGGCCGTTGAACTTGCCGAAACCGGGGTATTCCGGGACGTTCGGCACCGAGAAATGGCCCGAGGCGACGATGACGTTGTCGAACTCTTCCTCATACATGCGGTCGTTGACCATGTCGTGGGCGGTGACGGTGAAGTTGCCCTTGTCCGCGTTGTAGCGCACGAAGCGCACCGGGGTCGAAAAGCGGATCCAGTCCCGCACGCCCGCCTTCTTCACCCGGCCCTGGATATAGTCCCAAAGGACGGCGCGGGGCGGGTAGCTGGCGATCTGCTTGCCGAAATGTTCCTCGAAGGAATAGTCGGCGAACTCGAGCCCCTCTTTCGGGCCGTTCGACCAGAGGTAGCGGTACATCGAGCAATGGACCGGCTCGCCGTTTTCATCCAGGCCGGTGCGCCAAGTGTAGTTCCAAAGGCCGCCCCAGTTCGACTGCTTTTCAAAGCAGACCACCTCGGGGATGTCCTCGCCCTTCTGTTTGGCCGACTGGAAGGCGCGCAGCTGCGCCAGGCCCGAAGGGCCTGCGCCAATGACGGCCACTCTTTTCTTCATCTGGATGCTCCCGTTGGTCTATACCAGTTCTATGGGACTGGTTCCTGTGGTTCGGACCAATTAAGCTGAGCGGTATATGGCATGTCAATATTTTTGCATGGCGGGAAAGGGCGGATCGGCGGATGAGCGGTGCGAGCCTTGCGCTTCGGCTGGCGGCAACCGGCCAGTTGCGCCGGTTCGACGTTGGCGGACGCCCCGTGCGGATCGGTTTCTTCGCGCCCCTGACCGGCCCGGCGCAGACCTGGGGGCTGCCGGGCCTGCTGGGGTGCGAGATCTGGGCGGACTGGATCAACCGGGCAGGGGGCCTGCTGGTCGGCGGGCGCCGGCATCCGGTTGAACTGGTGCCGTTTGACGCCGGGGCGAGCACCGGCGAGGCGCAGGCCGCAGTGCGGGCGCTGATCGGCTCGGGCGATCTGGCCTTCCTGCTGGCCCTTGGCGGCGAGCCTTTGGGCGCGCTTCTGCCGCTTCTGACGCGCACCAAGACGCTCGCCGCGACGCTGCTGCCGTCGGACCTGTCGCCCGACACGCCCTATCTGATCGCGCCTTCGGAAATTCATCCGCTCTATACCGTCACGGCGGTCGACTGGCTGGCGCGGAACCGGCCGCACCTGCGGCGCGTGGCGCTCTGCACGCAGGAAGATGCCGTGGGCACCCCGGCCCGCGCTGCCTACCGCGCGGCCTTCAGGGCGGCGGGTTGGCAGCTGACGGCCGATCTGCCCTATGACCCGGTCACGGGGGATGCGGAGGCGCTGGTCGCCGCGATGCTGGCAAGCGATCCCCAGATCCTGTGCTGGGGCACCAGCACCCAGCCCATGGTCCATGCCCTGTCCGAAGCCGCCTTTCGTGCGGGCTTCAAGGGTCAGATCCTGTCCTGCACCATTGACGACTATCCCCGCCTGATCGCCCGCACATCGGCGGCGTTCCTGCAGGGCGCGCTCTTCCAGTTCCCGGATTTCGACGACCCCGCGCTGGCCGACCGGCCCTTCTACTTCCATCGCCCGGCGGAGTTCTTCGCCGACTACAACCGTCGGTTCCCCGGCCGCTGGTCGGCGGTCAGCTGGGAATATGTCGCAGCGCTGGACATCTGGCAGGCGGCGGTCGAGGCGGCGGGGACGACAGCCGCGCCTTCGGTCCTGGCTGCGATGAAGCGGGCGGGGCGGACCGAGACGATCTTCGGCGCCGCCGACTGGCGCGGGCAAGAGCTCTTCGGCATCGCCCATGCGTTGGTCGGCGACTGGCCGGTGGTTCAGATCGACCGCGGCCGGGCGCGGATCGTGGCCTTCGGGTCGATCCCGGACTGGCTTTCGCGCCACCGCGGGCTGATGATCGAAGAGATGACGGCGCTTGGCCAGATGTGGCACCAGCGCGCGGGCCGGGGGGCGGTGACAGGGCCGGTTACAGGGGCCGCTACAGGGGCCGCTACAGGGGCGGCGGAAAGCGCCCCGGCCAGTCCGTCGCGCGATGATAGGTCTCTCCCATCGCCAGAAGCGGCAGGTCTGCCCCCGTCCGGCCGATAAGCTGCATCCCCATCGGAAGCCCGTTCGCGCCGAACCCGACCGGCAGATTCAGCGCCGGCAGGCCTGCGAGGCTGGCCGGGATCACCACCTCCATCCAGCGGTGATAGGTGTCCATCTTGCGCTCGCCGATCGCCCTGGGCCAGCGCCAGTCGGCGGGGAAGGGCCAGACCTGCGCCGTGGGCAGCACGAGCGCGTCGTAGCGGTCGAACAGCCGCGCCGCCGCAGCGAACCAGTCCGAGCGGATCTGCGAGGCCGCATAGACCTCGGCCGCGCCGAGCTTCAGGCCGCGCTCGATTTCCCAGATCGTCTCGGGTTTCGTCAGCGCGCGTTTCCCGGGGTCGTCGTAGAGCGCGCGCTTGCCGCTGGCGCTCAGCATGGCGCGAAGGGTGATCCAGCTGTCCCAGAGCTTTTCGGCGGGGAAGGGCGGGGCGACCGGCTCGACCGTCGCGCCAAGGTCGGCAAGGGTGGTGAGTGCCGTTTCGCACAGGGCAAGGATGCCCGGCTCGCAAGCGTAGGCGCCGCCCCAGTCGCCGAGCCAGCCGATGCGGCGACCGGCAAGCGACATCGGGTCCAGTGGTGAAAATTTCGGGGTTTCGCGGTCGAAGGGCATCTGCGGGTTCGGACCGGCGAGGCAATCGAGCAGCAAAGCGAGGTCCTGAGGGTCGCGTGCCATCGGCCCCTCGGTCGCAAGGGTCGACAGGAACGCCTCCTGCCCCGCGTCGCCAGGCACCAGACCCCAGGTCGGGCGGAAGCCGTAGACGTTGCAGAAGGCGGCGGGGTTGCGCAGGCTGCCCATCATGTCAGACCCGTCGGCGAGCGCCACGAACCGGGCGGCGAGTGCTGCCGCAGCACCCCCGGACGATCCGCCGGCGCTAAGCGACGTGTCGTAGGGATTGCGGGTGACGCCGAAGATCGGGTTGAAACTGTGCGAGCCCTGGCCCCATTCCGGCACGTTGGTCTTGCCGATGAAGATGATGCCTGCCGCCCTGAGCCGGGCCGCGACCAGGTCGTCGGCGTCGGGGATATGGTCGGCAAAGACCGGCGAGCCCCAGGTGGTGCGCAGGCCCTTCGTCGCCACCAGGTCTTTCACCGCCATCGGGATGCCCCGCAAGGGGCCGCCCGGACCCGCGCGATCTGCCGCGCGCGCCTCAGCCATCAGTTCTCGCGCGGGCGCAGCGAGATGATGGCGTTCAGCGACGGGTTCAAAGTCTCGACCCGGTCCAGGGTCGCCGCCATAAGTTCGGCGGCGCTGAAGCTCTGCGCATCAAGCCCGTGCCGGAGCGCGGTCGCGGAAAGTGAGGTCAGGTCCATGGCGCGCCCCTTCGTGAAAAGGGGGGCCCAAAGGCCCCCCTTGGTCATGCGGTCCGGTGCTTACTTCTGAAGCTCGGTCCAGATCGCGGTCTGGTATTCCAGCGCCTTGCCGGTGCAGACGGTCAGGAAGTGGCCCTTGTCCTTGAACTCTGCCGGCGGATACAGTTCGGGCGCGCCCTTCATATCGTCGGGCATGAACGGCTCGGACCCGGCAATGCCGTTGGCGTAGCGCGCGAAGGCCGACAGCATCGCCGCGTTCTCGGGCTCCATGATGTAGTCCATGAACAGATAGGCGTTCTCGGCGTTCGGCGCGTCCTTCAAGAGGACGACGTTGTCCATCCAGAGCGGATAGCCTTCCTTCGGATAGCCATAGTGGATTTCCGGCACGGCGAGCCGCTGGCGGAGAGTCGAGCCGTTCCAGTCGACAGTCGCGGAATAGTCGTGCTTGGTCATCTTCTCGACGGTCGAATAGTCCATCGCCATCCACTTCGGCTTGGCGGCGATCAGCGCGTCGCGGACCTTCTTCATGACGGCGGGATCGTCGTCGCAGATCTTGCCGCCCTCATACATGGTGGCCAGCGCCAGCACGTCGCCCATTTCCGGCACGACGTTCAGCTTGCCAACCAGCTCCGGCGGCGGGTCCATGAAGATGGCCGAGGTGTTGATGTCGCCGCTGTAATCCTTGGTGTTGACCGACACGCCGGTCGAGCCCCACTGCCACGGAACCGACCACTTGCGGCCCGGATCCCATTCGACATTCATCCAGGCCGGGTCGATGTTCTTGTGGTTCGGCAGCTTCGACAGGTCGAGTTCCTGGATCAGCCCCTTCTCCGCAAAGATCTTCACGAAGCCGGCCGAGGGCACCACAAGGTCGAAGCCCGAGCCGCCGGCCTCGACCTTGGCGAGCGCGGTGTTGTTGCTGTCGAAGTCGGTGATGGTGACCTTGACCTTATATTTTTCCTCGAACTTCTTGACCAGATCGGGACTGGTGTAGTTGCCCCAGTTGTAAAGGTGCAGTTCGCCGTCCGCGTGGGCGGCCGTCCCTGCCATCAGCATGGCAACAAGTGTCAGGGTTCTTTTCATCCCAAGTTTCCTCCTGTTGTCCGGCCGGACTGCCCGCGCAGCCCAGTCACCGGCGGTTCAGTCTTTCTTGCGGGTCAGTAGGTAGAAGAGCGACAGAAGCACTAGGGTCAGCGCCAGAAGGGCGGTCGAGATGGCATTGACATCAGGCTTCATCGCCCGGCGCAACTGACCGAGCATGTAGGTCGGCAGCGTATCCTGGCCGGGCGACTTGATGAACTCGGTAATCACAACGTCGTCGAGCGAGGTGACGAAGGCCAGCATCGCACCGGCAAAGATCGCCGGTGCCAGAAGCGGCAGCGTCACGCGCCGAAAGGTCTGCCAGGGGCTCGCGTAAAGGTCCGCGGCAGCGGTTTCGAGCGTCAGGTCCATCCCTTCGAGCCGGGCCCGGATCGGCAGGTAGGCGAAGGGGATGCAGAAGGCCGCATGCGCGACGATCAGATAGCCAAGCCCGGCATAGCCGGTGAACTTCTTGATCGCCGCCGTCACGATCAGCAGCGCCACGGCGGTGACGATTTCCGGCACCATCAGCGGCTGGTTGATCATGGCATAGATGAAGGTCTGGCCCTTGAAGGCCTTGCGCCGCGTCGTGCCCAGGGCCGCGAAGGTGGCGAGCACGGTCGACAGGATCGCAGCGCAGGTCGCGATGATCAGTGAGTTGACCGTCGCGTTCTTGACCTCGTCATTCGCCCAGGCGACCCGATACCAGTCGAGCGAGAAGCCTTCCCACGTCGCCGGGCTCTGGCCCTGGTTGAAGGAATAGACCACCAGCACCACCATCGGCGCGTAAAGGGCCGCGAAGACCATCATGGCCACGGTCGAAAAACCGGGCAGGTCCGTGACAGAGAACGAGCGCCTAGCCATGCCGATTTTCTCCGCCGATCGTGCGCACATAGGCCAGAAGCGCGATGGTCACGATGATGAGAAGCGTGATCGACAGGGCAGAACCCAGCGGCCAGTTCTGGCCCTGGCCGAATTGCAGGTCGATGAAATTGCCGATCATCATGTTCTTGCCGCCGCCCAGGATGCGCGGCGTCACATAGGCGCCGAGGCAGGGCACGAAGACAAGGATCGAGCCGGCGATGATCCCCGGCCGGGTGATAGGCAGGATGATCCGGCGCAGGATCTGCCAGCGGTTGGCGTAAAGGTCGTAGCCCGCCTCCAGGAGCCGCATGTCGAAGCGGTCGATGGTGGCGAAGAGCGGCAGCACCATCAGCGGCAGGTAGACATAGACCATGCCGATCAGCAGGGCCGTGTCGGTGTAGGTCAGGCGGATCGGCTCTGAAATCACGCCGAGGTTCATCAGCAGCGTGTTCAGGACGCCCTCGTTGCGGATGATCTGGTTGATCGCAAAGGTGCGGATCAGCAGGTTCGTCCAGAAGGGGATCGTGATCAGGAAGAGCCAGAGCGCGCGCGCGCGCGGGCTGCGTGTGGCGATGAACCAGGCGGTCGGAAAGCCCACCAGAAAGGTCAGGACGGTGGTGATGAACGACAGCTTCACCGAGCGCCAGAAGATCACCAGGTTCGCGTCGGCCAGAACCAGATTGTCAGTGAAGATGTCATGCTGAAAGAGGATGCCCTTCCAGCCCTCGAGCGAAAAGATCCATTCGACATTGCCGTAGGTCGCCGGGGTGAGGAAGGAATAGATCAGCACGATGATGAGCGGTCCGGCGGCCGCGGCGAACAGGACGACCAGCGCCGGTGCCGACAGAAGCCAGGCGTTGCGGCGGGACCGGACTTCGGCCTCTTCCTCGAGCGTCGCCATGCCCCTAGTCCCCCAGAACCTGCGCCGCGCCGGGCGCGAAGCGCAGGCCGACCTTGGCGCCGCGTTCAAGGCCCGCGTCGCCCGTCGCCAGGCTTTGCAGGCGGGCTACCACCTCGGTCCCGTCGGCCAGATCGACGTGGCAATGGGTGTCGGTGCCGAAATAGACGAGGTTGGTAATGGTTGCGGGCAGCGCGTCCGGCTCGCCCGCCGCGACGAGCCGCACCTGTTCGGGGCGGACGGCGACCGTGATCGGACCCGACTGTCCCTTCGCGCCGTTCACCTCGACCAGCCCGCCGGCCTTCAGCCGCGCCTTGCCGGCTTCGAGCGTCGCGGGCAGGAAATTCGATTCGCCGATGAAGCTCGCGACGAAGCGGTTGACGGGATTGTTGTAGATCTCGCGCGCCGTGCCGACCTGTTGCAGGTGTCCCGCGCTCATCACCGCGATCCGGTCGGACATCGTCAGCGCCTCTTCCTGGTCGTGGGTGACGAAGACGAAGGTGATGCCGGTTTCGGTCTGCAGGCGCTTCAGTTCGATCTGCATCTCCTTGCGGAGCTTGAGGTCCAGCGCCGACAGCGGCTCGTCCAGCAGAAGGACCTTCGGCGTCGGCGCCAGCGCGCGCGCCAGCGCCACCCGCTGCTGCTGGCCGCCCGACAGCTGGCTCGTCTTGCGGCCCGCCATGGGTTCAAGCTTCACCAGCGCCAGCATCCGCGCGACCGTGTCCTTCACCTCGGCCGCCGGGCGGCCCTGCATCTCGAGCCCGAAGCCGATGTTCTGGGCGACCGTCAGGTGGGGAAAAAGCGCGTAGCTTTGAAAGACCGTGTTCACGGGCCGCCGGTTCGGTGGCAGGGGCGTGATGTCGGTGCCGTCAAGCAGGATCTGCCCCGAGGTCGGGCTTTCAAAGCCCGCGATCATGCGCAAAAGCGTGGTCTTGCCGCAGCCCGAGGGGCCGAGGAGCGTGAAGAACTCGCCCTGACCGATTTCGACCGACACGTTGTCGAGCGCCTTCACGGTCGCCTCGCCCTGGCCAAAAAATTTGGCGATCTGTCGCGCTTCGACGGACGTCTTACCCACGCCTTCCCCCTTCTGGATTTTGATCATTTTTTTCCGAAACGAGATTCGGCGCAAGCCCAAGATCGGCCCTCGCGGCAGGGGCTGGCAAGATTATTCGGGAAACTGCTGATTGGGCAAAAGAAAAGTCCGCCACGGGTTGCGCGGCGGACTCTCACTCGCGCGACGTCCGGCGGTCAGCCGAGCGAGCGTGCCGCCACGTCGAGCGCGTGCATCATCGAGCGCGCGGCCGAGCGCAGCGTCATGACGGAAAAGTCGGTCCCGGCACGGTGGCACAGAAGGAACGAGCCCAGGTGCTCGATCTGGGTGCGGGTGGCGCTGCCCTCTTTCATGGCGCGGATGTCGACGTTGCAGAGCCGTTCGAACAGGTCCGCGGCCCGCGCGCCCGTCACCTCGAACCGCACCCAGCCGTCGGTCTGTTCGGTGACCGAGGCCGCGCCGTCGGTCGCGGCGGTCAGTTCGCCGGCGATCTCTTCATGCGTCGCAAAGGGCGCCGTCACCATCCACTGGTCGGGCCCGGTCCAGAAAGCGGCCCAGCCGCCCGAGCGGGCCATGCCGCCGGGGCCGGGCAGCGTCAGGCCGGTCAGCCTGGCGATGGCCGCCGCCACATCCGCGCCGCGCCCGGTCCGGGCCGCGAGCGAGGCCATGGCCACGTCGGGGTTTTCGGCGATGCGGATCGTGCCGATGGCACGGACATCCGCGACAATGCCACCAAGGGCCGCAAGCGGGGCAAGTTTCTGGGGTGTAAGTTTCTCAGGCACGGAGGCGCTCTCCTTCCGGGTCGACGAAATGGGCGCTGACCACCTCGACCAGAACTTCGGTATCTTTCAACGGGTTGACGGCGCGCAGAACCTCGCCCTTGCGGGCCGCGCCGCCCTTCAGGAAGCCAAGCGCGATGTGGGATCCCACGTTCGGCGAATAGCAGGCCGAGGTCATGTAGCCCTGGTCGTGCGCCGCGTCGGCCGGATCGCCCTGGTTGATGAAGTGCGAGCCTGCGGTCAGCTTTTCGGCCGGGTTCACCGGCTTGAAGCCCATGACGTTCAGCGCGTCCGGCCGGTTCATCCCCTCGCGTTCCGACAGGATCGAGCCGATGGCATCCTTCTTCTTGTTGACCATGCCACCCATGCCGAGGTTCAGGGCAGAGGTCGTGCCATTCAGCTCGTTGCCGGCGACGTGGCCCTTCTCGATCCGCATGACGCCCAGCGCTTCGGTTCCGTAGACGCAGCCGCCCATCTGGTCGGCAAGGGCCGACATGCGCCGGATGAGCGCATCGCCGTAGCGGGTCGGCACCGCGATCTCATAGGCCAGTTCGCCCGAGAAGCTGATGCGGAAGAGCCGCGCGCGGGTGCCGCCGACGGTGATGTTGCCGCAGGCCATGTAGGGAAAGGCCTCGTTCGAGATGTCCTGGTCGACCACCTGTTGCAGAAGCTCGCGCGCCTTGGGACCGGCGACGGAAAACTGCGCCCAGGCCTCGGTGGTCGAGATCAGTTGCACGTCCAAGTCGGGCCAGAGGCACTGGCGGCAGAACTCCATATGGCGGTAGACGCCCACGGCATTTGCGGTCGTGGTGGTCACGACGAAGTGATCGTCGGCCAGACGCGCGGCGGTGCCGTCATCCATCGCCATCCCGTCTTCGCGCAGCATCAGCCCGTAGCGCACGCGGCCCACGGCCAGCTTGGCGAAGGGGTTGGCGTAGATGCGGTTCAGGAACTCGCCCGCGTCCTTGCCCTGCACGTCGACCTTGCCGAGCGTTGTCACGTCGCAGATGCCGACGGCGCTGCGGGTGGTCAGAACCTCGCGGTCGACCGACTGGCGCCAGGTCGTCTCGCCTTTGCGCGGGAACCACTGGGCGCGCAGCCACATGCCGACCTCGACGAAGACGGCGCCCTGCTCCTCGGCCCAATAGTGGCTGGGCGTCAGGCGTTTGGGGCGGAAGTCCGCGCCCGCGGACCGGCCGGCATAGGCGCCGATCGGGACGGGCGAGTAGGGCGGGCGGTAGATGGTTGTGCCCGTCTGCGGGATCGTGCGGCCGGTCAGTTCGGCCAGGATCGCCAGGCCGGTGACGTTCGAGGTCTTGCCCTGTTCGGTCGCCATGCCAAGCGTCGTGTAGCGCTTCAGATGCTCGACCTCGGCGAAGTTTTCGGCGACGGCCAGCTTGATGTCCTTGACCGTCACGTCGTTTTGCGGATCGACCCAGGCGCGGCCCTTCTTGTGCGGCACGACCCAGAGTGGAGAGATGGCGACGGGTGCATCCTCGGCCCCCGGCAGGTCCACCGACGGGACGGTAAAGCCCAGGTCCGCAAGTGCCGCGCGCGCGGCTTCGGCACCGCCGGTCAGGGCGGCGTGGGTCGAGAACGCGCCCTTCGCGGCGCCCGCGACCGACATGCCGGCGGGCAGGTCCGCAGGCACGAAGGCTTGCAGGGCCTCGTTCCAGACGGGGCGGTTGCGCTGGTGGCAGGTCAGTTGCACGTTCGGGTTCCAGCCGCCCGAGACGGCGAGCGCCTCGGCGTCCGTGGTCCGGGTGCGGCCGTTGCCGTCGCGGATGGTGATCTGGGTCAGGCCGAGCCGCCCGCGCGTGTCGGTGACCGTCTCGCCCTTGCGGCTGTCGATGACCGCGGCCACGTCGATGCCTTGAGACTTCAGGTCATCAACGGTTCGCAACCCATCGTCATTGTTGGTGAAAATCGCGATGCGACGACCGGGAGCCGCGCCCCAGCGGTTGACGTAGGACCGCACGGCGGCAGCGGTGATGATGCCGGGGCGGTCGTTGTTTTCGAACGCGATCGGCCGTTCGGTAGCACCTGCCGCGAGGATGGCGTGCCTGGTATAGACGCGCCACAGGATCTGGCGCGGCTGGCCCTGCGGCGGGACCGGCACATGGTCGTTCACGCGCTCGAGCGCGGAATAGATGCCGTGGTCGTAGGTGCCGATGACAGTCGTGCGGGTCATCAGGCGGACGTTCGGCATGGTGGCGAGTTCCGCGACCGCCGACGTTGCCCAGTCCGCGCCCGATTGATTGCCAAGCGCCAGACGTTCGCTGTTCAGCCGGCCGCCCATGCGGAAATCCTCGTCCGCAAGGATCACCCGCGCGCCGGACCGGCCAGCGGTCAGCGCGGCGGCAAGGCCCGCCGGCCCGGCGCCAATGACCAGAAGGTCGCAGTGCAGGAAGCCCTTGTCGTAGACGTCCGGGTCCACCTCGCCCGAGAGCCGCCCAAGGCCGGCGGCGCGGCGGATCATCGGCTCGTAGATCTTTTCCCAGAACGAGGCCGGCCACATGAAGGTCTTGTAGTAGAAGCCGGCGGTGAAGAAGGGCGACAGCCGGTCGTTGATCGCCAGCGCGTCGAAGGACAGGGACGGCCAGGCGTTCTGGCTGCTGGCGGTCAGGCCCTGGTAAAGCTCGGCCACCGTGGCGCGGGTGTTCGGCTCGCGCCGGGCGCCGGAGCGCAGTTCGACAAGCGCGTTGGGCTCGTCCGATCCTGCGCTCAGGGGGCCGCGCGGGCGGTGATACTTGAAGCTGCGGCCCATCAGGCGCACGCCGTTCGCCAGAAGCGCCGAGGCGAGTGTGTCGCCCGGGTGGCCCTGGAAGCTTCGCCCGTCGAAGGTGAAGTCGAGCGTGCGGCTGCGGTCGATCTGGCCGCCCGAAAGGCGGTTCACCTGGCTCATTTCGCGCCCCCCTTGCGGGCAAGCGCCACGTCGCGCGCCAGTTCCGCCTTGATGATGTCATGGGTCAGCGTGTTGCGCGTCACCACCAGCCAGCTGCGGTCGCCCTGTTCGTGATACCAGAGCTCGCGATGTTCGCCCGCCGGATTGTCCCGCAGGTAGAGGTATTCGTAGAACTGCCGCCCGGCGTCAGGGGCCTGCCAGTCGGGCCGGTCCAGAAGCGAGACATCGCCAAGGTAGGTGAACTCCTGCGCGTCGCGCGGTCCGAGGAGCGGGTGGGGGATCAGCATGGGTGCGTCCTTTGGGGCAGGCAGCGTTTGGGTGGGTGGCGCGCAGGGCGAAGGGTCAGTGCAGGTTCGGTTGGGCGCCCATGCCCTTTTCGTCGATCATCAGGCCCTTTTCGAACCGGTCGAAGCGGTAGGCCTTGGCGGTTTCGTGCGGGCGGTCGGTCGCCAGGAGGTGCGCGAAGGACCAGCCCGAGGCGGGCGTCGCCTTGAAGCCGCCGTAGCACCAGCCGCCGTTGAAATAGAGCCCGTCGATGGGTGTCTTGTCGATGATGGGCGAGCCGTCCATCGACATGTCCATGATGCCGCCCCAGATGCGCAGGAGCCGGGCGCGGCCGATCATCGGCATGAGGCTCATGCCGCCCTCGCACACGTCCTCGACAACCGGCAGGCCGCCCCTCTGGGCGTAGGAGTTGTAGCCGTCGATGTCGCCGCCGAAGACCAGGCCGCCCTTGTCGGACTGGCTGACGTAGAAATGGCCCGCGCCATAGGTGATGACGCCGGGAATGACGGGCTTCAGCCCCTCGGACACGAAGGCCTGTAGGACGTGGCTTTCCATCGGCAGGCGCATGCCCGCATGCGACATGACGCGCGAGGAGGACCCCGCGACCGCGACGCCCACCTTCTTGGCGCCGATGAACCCGCGCGAGGTCTCGACGCCGGTGATGCGGCCGTTCTCGATCCGCATGCCGGTCACTTCGCAATTCTGGATCAGGTCGACGCCCCGGCTGTCGGCGCCCCGCGCATACCCCCAGGCGACCGCGTCATGGCGCACGGTGCCGCCGCGCGGTTGCAGAAGGCCGCCCTTGATCGGGAAGCGGGCGCTGTCGAAGTTCAGGAAGGGCGCCATCTGGCGCACGCCCTCGCGGTCCAGCAGGACGGCATCGACGCCGTTCAGGCGCATCCCGTTGCCGCGCCGGGTGAAGGCGTCGCGCTGCGCATCCGTGTGGCACAGGTTCAGGACGCCCCGCTGGCTGACCATGGCGTTGTAGTTGAAATCCTGCTCGAGCCCTTCCCAGAGCTTCATCGAGAACTCGTAGAAGGGCTCGTTGCCGTCCAGGAGGTAGTTCGAGCGGATGATCGTGGTGTTTCGCCCGACGTTGCCGCCGCCAAGGTAGCCCTTTTCCAGGACCGCGATGCGCGACTGCTTGAATTCCTTCGCCAGGTAGTAGGCCGTGGCCAGCCCGTGGCCGCCGCCGCCGACGATGATGATGTCGTAGGCCTTCTGCGGCTCTGGCGTGCGCCAGGCGGGGGTCCAGCCCTTGTGGCCGGTCAGGGCCTCTTTCAGGACGCGGAAACCGGAATAGTGCATGGATGCCCCCGTTCGATCTGGGGCTGACACTAGACCTGTCGACCCGCGTCGAACAGCGCCGTTTCGGACACGGAGCCTTTCGTTTCGGACATCTTGTTGCCTGACCTGAAAGTCAGTTGCCGAGCGGCACGCGAAGTGCGCGGTGTCCCGTCAGGATGGCCGTGGCCTGCGTTCCGAAAAGGCCCCGGATGACGGGCTCGCGCGCGTCGAGGCCGCCGGTATAGGTGCCGAAGGCGGGCAGGATCAGGCGGCGTCCGTCGGTCACGAAACAGGGGCGCGACTGGCCGGCGAGGCGCAGCTTGGGGTGGAAATGGCCGGAAACCTCGCCCCCAGCTTCGCCTTCGGCGATATGGCGGAAGGTCAGCGGGCCGACGGTCAGGTCGGCCAGATGCGTGCCCGGCAGGTCGACCGGCGCGGGGTCGTGGTTCCCGGCGATCCAGATCCAGCTGCGCCCGGCCATCAGCCGCAAGAGCCACAGCCGGTGTTCCTCGGCCAGGTCCGCCGCGCCCAGGTCGTCGAAACTGTCGCCAAGGCAGACGACGGTCCGGGCGTCGGTCCGGGCCAGAACGGCGTCGAGCCGCAGGAGCGTGTCCGTGACCTCATAGGGCGGCAGCAGCGTGCCGCCGCCGCGGGCGATACGGTCCGACTTGCCGAAATGCAGGTCAGATACGGCGACCAGTCCCGCCGCCGGCCAGTGAAGCGCCCCGGTCGGAAGCGCCAGGAGTTCCGCCCCCATCAGATCGAAGCCGCAGCCCTGCATCCCGTATCCCGCCTGAGAGGCGCGGTTCTAGCAAGCGCAGTTCGGCGGATCAACCGAACGTCAGATCGGAAGGGGGGCGTCGGGCTTCATCTGGTCAAGGACGATCTGGCTTTGCACCCGCGCGACGCCCGGATGGGCCAGAAGCACCTGGTGGATCAGCCGGTTCAGGTCAGTCAGGTCGGCGCAATAGACGCGCAGAAGATAGTCGGCATTGCCGGTCAGGGTCCAGGCGCTGACGACCTCGGGCTGCAGGCGCACGAGGCGCGCGAAGGCCGCCGCTGGCTCGGCGCCGTGGCGGGCGAGCTCAACCTGAACGAAGGCCTGGACCGACAGGCCGAGCCGCACCGCGTCGAGCCGCGCGGCATAGGCCGAGATGAGCCCCGCTGCCTCCAGCCGTTGCCTCCGGCGTGCGGCCTGGCTTGATGAGAGGTTGAGGGCAGTGCCCAGATCGACCGCGCTCAGTTGCGCATCGCGCTGCAGAAGCGACAGCAGCTGGCGGTCGGTGTCGTCAAGCGTAATGCGGGATTCCGTCATGGTTTGGCAGTATAGTGCGGGTATCGCGCGGTGTCAGTCGAAATCGTGCCGAAGTATGCGCAAACGGCGCATGGCGAACGCGCTATGATGACGCCAGCGCACAGGAGGATCGCCATGGGACCGTTTCCGCATTCCGCCCCGAAGGCCGTGATCTCGGCCGACAATCCGGCCGGCACCGACGGGTTCGAGTTCGTCGAATTCGCGCATGAGGAGCCGCAGGCGCTGCGCGATCTTTTCACCCGCATGGGCTATGCGCTGACCGCGCGGCACAAGACCAAGGCGATCGAGCTTTGGCAGCAGGGCGACATCACCTATGTGCTGAACGCCGAACCGGGCAGCCATGCGATGCGCTTCGTGGCCGAACACGGGCCTTGTGCCGCCTCGATGGGCTGGCGCGTGGTCGATGCGGGCAAGGCCTTCGCCCATGCTGTCGCGAACGGGGCGACGCCCTACCTGGCCCCTGACCGGGTGATGGATGTGCCGGCGACCGTCGGTATCGGCGGTTCGCTCATCTATTTCATCGACCGCTATGGCGACGACAATCCCTACGCGGCGGAATTCGACTTCGTGGCGGACGCCAAGCCCAAGGGCGTCGGCTTCTACTACCTCGACCACCTGACCCACAATGTCCACAAGGGCAATATGGATGTCTGGTTCGACTTCTACGGCCGGATCTTCAACTTCCGCCAGATCCGCTTCTTCGACATCGAAGGCAAGTTCAGCGGGCTCTTCAGCCGTGCGCTGACCTCGCCCTGCGGCCGCATCCGCATCCCGATCAACGAGGACCGGGGCGAGACGGGGCAGATCGTCGAATATCTCAAGCGCTACAAGGGCGAGGGCATCCAGCATATCGCCGTCGGCACCGACGACATCTATGGCGCGACGGATGCCATCTACGACGCGGGCCTGCGCTTCATGCCAGCCCCGCCGCAAAGCTATTACGACCAGAGCCACGAGCGCGTCACGGGCCATGAAGAGCCCATCGAAAAGCTCTCGCGGCATGGAATCCTGATCGACGGCGAGGGCGTAGTCGACGGGGGCGAGACGCGGATACTTCTGCAGATCTTCTCGAAGACCGTGATCGGGCCGATCTTCTTCGAGTTCATCCAGCGGAAAGGCGACGACGGGTTCGGAGAGGGCAATTTCAAGGCGCTCTTCGAATCGATCGAGGCCGATCAGATCGCGCGCGGCGTGCTCAAGGCAAGCTGACAGCGCGGGACGCGGACCGCGCCCGACAGACGGCGCGGACGCATTGCCCTGGGGGGCGGTGCGGGGTGGCCCTCGATCAGCCGCCCCGCACCATTTTCAGGACATAGGTCTGGCCGCCCTTGACGTAGGTCAGCTCATTCTCGCCGATGCCCGCCACCTGGCCGCCATCGAACACGTCGCCGATCTGCACCTTGACGAAACGGCCAGAGGCCAGGCGGATCAGCGCGCGCTTGTGGCCCGGCGCGCCATAGACGCCGATCAGGTTGGTATTGCCGAGGCTGAGCACGTTCGACAGCGTCGAGCGGTTGGCGACCGTGCGCGTCGTGTCCATGGTCGGTATGCCGGCCTGCGGAGCCTGCGAGGGGGCTTCGGCCTGCTGTTGCAGCGCCGGCTGGGCTTGCGGGGCGGGTTGCTGGTCGACGACGGGGACCGGGGCGGGAGTGGGGGCCGGCGCCTCGGGCTCGGCAGCCGCGTTCGCCTGGCGAAGCGCGTCGGTCACGTCGAAGGTCTGCACTTCGGCCGGTTTTGCGCGCGCGGCCAGGGCAAGGACGGCCTTGGGCCGCCGGGGCGGCAGCGCCGATGCGGTCGGGCCGCTTCCCGCAGCAGCCGCGGTCGCCTCGGCCAGGGCGGCTGACGCCGCCGCATCGGCGACGGTCGAGGCCGCCGACTGGGCCGCCCGCGCCGTGGCGATGACCGCGCCGGGCCGGGCCTTGGGCCGAAGGTCGCCGGCTGCGGGGGTGGCGGCGGTGGGAGTGGCGGTGGCGGTTTCTGT
>Ga0056909_1000183_pt1 | contig 91902 bp, 90 predicted proteins | sample EBPBio102011_DNA_FD_62115 | JGI IMG/M metagenome (GOLD analysis project Ga0056909, IMG submission 62115) | Wastewater treatment Type I Accumulibacter community from EBPR Bioreactor in Madison, WI, USA - Reactor 1_1/10/2011_ DNA | ecosystem: Engineered > Bioreactor > EBPR > Anaerobic-Aerobic >... | reverse complement strand
CTTGAATTCGCCGAAATACTTCGTGATCGCAGCCGTCAGCGTCGTCTTGCCGTGGTCAACGTGACCAATCGTCCCGACGTTCACATGCGGTTTCGTCCGTTCAAACTTTGCCTTCGCCATGATGGTCTCCTGTCTCAGGGCGGGACGCCCGTGCGGTCACGGGCCCCAGATGGGGGTGAGGTGGGCCGTCAGGCCCACCCGTTCAAGCGTATTTCTTCTGAATTTCGTCAGAAATGTTCTGCGGCACAGCATCGTAGTGGTCGAACAGCATCGTGAAGACCGCGCGGCCCGACGACATCGAGCGCAGGTTGTTGATGTAGCCGAACATGTTGGCGAGCGGCACCATGGCAGTGATGACGTTGGCGTTGCCGCGGCTGTCCTGGCCCTGGACCATGCCACGACGGCTGGTCAGGTCACCGATGATCCCGCCGGTATATTCCTCGGGCGTCACCACCTCGACCTTCATGATCGGCTCGAGGAGTTTCGCGCCGGCCTTCTTCAGGCCTTCACGCATGGCTGCGCGCGAGGCGATTTCGAAGGCGAGGACCGACGAGTCGACGTCGTGGAAGGCACCGTCGATCAGCGCCACCTTGAAGTCGATCACCGGGAAGCCCGCGAGGGGACCCGAGTCCATGACCGACTTGATGCCCTTTTCGACGCCGGGAATATATTCCTTCGGCACCGCACCGCCGACGATCTTGCTCTCGAACGAGTAGCCCTCGCCCGGTTCCGTCGGGGTGATGACGAGCTTGACGCGGGCGAACTGGCCCGTGCCGCCGGTCTGCTTCTTGTGGGTATAGTCGATCTCGGCCTCGCGGCTGATCGTTTCGCGGTAGGCCACCTGCGGCGCGCCGATGTTCGCCTCGACCTTGAACTCGCGCTTCATGCGGTCGACGAGGATGTCGAGGTGAAGTTCGCCCATGCCCTTCATGATCGTCTGGCCCGATTCCTGATCGGTTTCCACACGGAAGGACGGGTCTTCGGCAGCCAGACGCTGCAGCGCCAGGGCCATCTTTTCCTGGTCGGCCTTCGACTTCGGCTCGACCGCGATCTCGATCACCGGCTCGGGGAAGGTCATCGTTTCAAGGACGACCTGGTTCGACGGATCGCAAAGCGTGTCGCCCGTGGTCGTTTCCTTGAGACCGGCCAGCGCGATGATGTCGCCCGCGAAGGCTTCGTCGATTTCCTCGCGGTTGATGGCGTGCATCATCATCATGCGGCCGACGCGTTCCTTGCGCTCTTTGGTCGAGTTGACCATCTGGTCGCCCTTCTTGAGCTGACCGGAGTAGATGCGCGTGAAGGTGAGCGAACCGACGAACGGGTCGTTCATGATCTTGAACGCAAGGCCGGCGAAGGGCTGTGCATCATCGGCCGAGCGCGAGATGTTGCGGGTTTCCGTCTCGTCGCCCGGCTTGAAGCCCATGTAGGGCTTGATGTCGAGAGGCGAGGGCAGGAAGTCGATGACCGAATTCAGGACCGGCTGGACGCCCTTGTTCTTGAAGGCCGAACCGGCGGTGACCGGAACGAAGGCCATCGCAAGCGTGCCCTTGCGGATCAGCTTGCGCAGCGTCTCCACGTCAGGCTCGGTGCCGTCGAGATAGGCTTCCATCGCCGCGTCGTCCTGCTCGACCGCAAGCTCGACGAGCTTGCCGCGCCATTCTTCGGCTTCCGCCTTCAGGCTGTCGCGGATGTCGCGGATTTCCCACGAGGCGCCCAGGTCTTCGCCCTGGTAGACCCATTCCTTCATGGTCACGAGGTCGATGATCCCCTCGAGCTTGTCCTCGGCCCCGATCGGCAAAGCGATCGGCGCGGGGGTCGCGCCCGTGCGGTCCTTGATCATCTTGACGCATTTGAAGAAGTCGGCGCCGATCTTGTCCATCTTGTTGACGAACACGATGCGCGGAACGCCATAGCGGTCGGCCTGGCGCCAGACGGTTTCGGTCTGGGGCTCGACGCCGGCGTTGGCGTCCAGAAGGCAGACAGCACCGTCGAGCACCGCGAGCGAACGTTCGACCTCGATGGTGAAGTCGACGTGGCCGGGGGTGTCGATGATGTTGAAGCGGTGCTTCGCGGACTGCGGGGTGTCGCCGTCCTCGGTCCGTTCCCAGAAGGTGGTGGTGGCAGCCGAGGTGATCGTGATGCCACGCTCCTGCTCCTGCTCCATCCAGTCCATCGTCGCGGCGCCGTCATGCACCTCGCCGATCTTGTGGGACTTGCCGGTGTAGTAGAGAATCCGCTCGGTCGTCGTGGTCTTGCCCGCGTCGATGTGGGCCATGATCCCGAAGTTGCGATACAGATTCAAAGGATATTCGCGTGCCATTTTCTTTCCTCGGCTGGCCGGATTACCAGCGGTAGTGGCTGAACGCCTTGTTGGCGTCGGCCATCTTGTGGGTGTCTTCGCGCTTCTTCACGGCAGAACCACGCGAGTTCACGGCGTCCAGAAGCTCGCCCGCAAGGCGCTCTTCCATCGTGTTCTCGTTGCGGTTCTTGGCGGCGGTGATGAGCCAGCGGATCGCCAGCGCCTCGCGGCGCTCGGGGCGAACTTCGACGGGCACCTGGTAGGTGGCGCCGCCGACCCGGCGCGAGCGGACCTCGAGCGAGGGCTTCACGTTGTCGAGCGCCTCGTGGAAGACGTCGACGGGCGGGCGCTTGAGCTTGCCTTCCACCCGACCGAGGGCCGAGTAGACGATGGTTTCGGCGACGGACTTCTTGCCGTCGACCATCAGGTTGTTCATGAACTTGGTCAGGACCCGGTCGCCATACTTGGCATCGGGCAGGACTTCGCGCTTTTCAGCGGCGTGACGACGCGACATTGCGTTCTCTCCTTATTTCGGACGCTTCGCGCCGTACTTCGAACGGCGTTGACGACGATCTTTGACGCCCTGGGTATCCAGCACGCCGCGCAGGATGTGATAGCGCACACCCGGAAGGTCTTTCACCCGGCCGCCACGGATCAGGACAACGGAGTGTTCCTGAAGGTTGTGCTTTTCGCCGGGGATGTAGCTGATGACCTCGAACCCGTTGGTCAGGCGCACCTTGGCGACCTTCCGCATAGCGGAGTTCGGCTTCTTCGGCGTCGTGGTGTAGACGCGGGTGCAGACGCCGCGCTTCTGCGGGCAGGATTCCAAGTGCTGCGACTTGGACTTTCTCACGTTCGCTTCCCGGGGCTTCCGGATAAGCTGTTGGATCGTCGGCATTAAACTCGCCCTTGTTGCAACCCGTTCAACGCGCGTTCGTCAACGCCGTTTTCCGGGGGCTTTCGTTCGTCAAGCGCCCTGCGCGTCCGCAAAACACCAAAACCGCCTCGGTCCCCGACCCGGGGCCGACACGGTGAAACTCCAGAGGATCGGGGCTGGAAGGCCCGGATCGTGACCCGTTGAGGTTCTGGCAGTGGTCGTCGACTTGCCCGATGGGTCGGAACCCCCGTGCGAGTGGGCGCCGTATAGGGGGAGTCGCCCCCCTTGTCAACAAGCCGGGACCGTCGGGCGGCGGCCCACGCCGGCGCTCATGCCGCGGCGCAGCGAGGGCAGGCAAGCGGGCGCAGCAGAAGGTAGACCGCAAGTGTCAGAAGGACGGCGAAGGTGGCATCGGACAGGAAGTGCCGCCCGGCCGAAACGCGCTGCACAAAGACGATCAGCGGGATGGCGAAGGCCAGGATTGCGACCGTGCGGTCGACCCACCGGGGCCAGCGCGCGCGCCAGCGCCGCCGGACCAGCCAGAGGGCCAGGCCGAAGGCGGTCGCCGCCGACGCCTCGCCCGACACGAACGAACAGTTGAGCATGCATTCGTTGGCCGGCTGCCAGAAGGGCGTGAAGGCATGGGTGCCCCCGAACTCGGTCACATCCGCCGGGCGGGCGCGGCCCCAGTGCGACTTCAGCCCGACATTCACCAGCAGGAAGGGGCCGATGAAATAAAGAAGGAAGATCGTCCCCCAGGTCCGCAGGCTGTCGCTTTTCTTCCATAGGGCCCAGACCGAGCCGATGAAGGCCACCGCCGCCATGCCGTCCGAAGTATCCCAGATGAAGAAGCGCACCGCCTCGATCGCCGGGCGGCCGTCCAGCGGGAAGCCCTGCCCCGGCACGAAGAAAAGGCCAGAGGTGGCCAGGTCGAGGCCCGGAAAGACCAGGAAAGCCCCGGCGGCGATGACAAAGGCCAGGATCAGGAGGCGCGCGCGGGCCATCTCAGCGGTCCGGCCCCATGTCGGGGGTGCAGCCGTCGGGCAGAAGGTAGGCCGCGACCGGCTGACCGGAATAGGCGGTGCGCGCGGCACTGATGGTCTGGACCGGCTCCGCCGCCGCACCGCCGCAGGTGGGCGGCGAGGTCAGGACATAGAGCGTCGGCCCCGGGGGATCCGGCAGGGGGAACATTTCCTCGTAGTAGTTGCGCGGGCCGTCATGGCGGCGGGGGGCGTAGAAGTTCAGGCCCGATCCGCGCCCGGTATAGAAGAGGTCGGCCAGGACATCGCGGTCGCTCGCATAGACCGAGGCAGCGCCGAACTGGTCGGCGGCGGCAAGGATCGCCCGGCTCAGCTCGGCGCGGCCGAGGTAGCGCTTCATGAGGGGCGCGCCGCCGATCTCTGGCCAGGGCGCGAGGATGGTCAGCAGGGGCAGCAGGACGGCGACCGCGCCGTTCACCAGAAGCGAGACGGGCAGAAGCCGGGGCAGCCGGTCCGACAGCCACAGGACGGCGAGCGGCAGGCCGGCGAAATAGGCGGCGAGCGCCCAGTTGGCATAGGCGCGCGACAGGAAGGCCTGCCCGGTCACGATCAGAAGGGGCGGCAGGGCCAGAAGCGCCAGCATCCGCCAGTCGGCAGGCAGGCGGCGCCGGGTCGCGGCGACCAGAAGGGCTGCGAAAAGGACCGGGCCAAGGACCGCGAACTGGTCCAGGACAAAGCGCAGCGCATGGCCCGGATGAAGCGCCGGCCCCGTGGACGCGCCCCCCCGGACCCAGCCGATATTGTCGAGCGTGTGGCTGACGGTCTGAAGCTGGTGGGTCTGATTCCAGATTATGTTCGGGGCGAGGACGGCCAGGAAGCTGACCAGCAGCAGGGCCAGGTTCCGCCAGCCCACCCGGTAGCGCGGCAGGACCAGCGCCGACAGCGCGGCCCCCAGAAGGAAATAGGCCCCGGCGTATTTGGCCATGCAGGCAAGGCCCACCGCAACGCCGGTCAGGACCGCATGGCGCGCGGCGCGGGTATGGGCGAGCCGGAGCCAGCCCCAGATTGCCGCCGCATAGGCCGGCGCCATGATCGTGTCGGTCGAGATCAGAAGGCTTCCAACGGCGGTGAAGGGCGTCGAGACATAGGCCGCCGCCGTCCAGACGGCCGCTCGGGCGCCGCCGATCCGGGCGACGAGCGCGGCCAGGATCAGCGCCGTCGCGCCGTGGAAAAGGGCTCCGGGCATGCGGACCCAGAAGGGCGCGTCACTGCCGGCAAGCGCCGTGGCCGCGCGGATCACCCAGGCGATCAGCGGCGGCTTCGAGTAGTAGCCGAAGTCCAGGTTCTGGCCCCAGAGCCAGTATTGGCTTTCATCGACGAAGAGGTCGGTGCGGTTCCAGATCAGCGCCAGAAGCCGCGCCGCCGTGACCGCCGCCACCAGTGCGAGCGCAGGCCCGAACCAGCGGTTCCGCTCAGGCTCCGGTGCCACGCGCCCGGTCCTGCTGGATCAGCCAGATGTTGCGCGAATAGATCAGGACGCCCGGCAATTGACCGAGGATGATGACGGCATCGCGCTTGTAGATGCCGTAGGCCAGCACGATGGCGCCGCCGAGGATCGAGAAATACCAGAAGGCCAGGGGGACCACGGACCGGCCCGCGCGCTCGGACGCGAGCCACTGGATGATGAAGCGCGCGCTGAACATCAGCTGCCCGGTCAGGCCGAAGAGGATCCAGGCCAGGTCGCGCGGCGTGTCGGCGTGAAGGATGTTCATCAGGTGGTACATGGGGCCCCTCAGGCGGACGTTTGGCGCGCGGGCGGTGTAGCCTCGGTCGGCCTGGCCTTCTTGCGCCGGCGCAAGAGCCAGGCAACGCCCATCAGATCGACGATGCCCACCAGGCCGCGTTGCAGGTTGTTGTAATTGGACCGCCCCGCCCCGCGCGGCCGATGGCTCACGTCCACATGCCCCACCTGCCAGCCGTCGCGGGCGAAGAGCGCGGGCAGGTAGCGGTGCATGTGATCGAAGTAGGGCAACGCCAGGAAGGCGTCGCGGCGGAAGCCCTTCAGCCCGCATCCGGTGTCGCGGGTGCCGTCGTTCAGGATCCATCCCCGGATGCCGTTCGCGAAGCGGGACGCGAGGCGCTTGGACAGCGTGTCGCGCCGCCCGACGCGCTGGCCGGCGATGATGCCGGTTGCGGCGTTGGCCGGGTCGAGAAGCGGCGTGAAAAGTTTCGGCAGTTCCGCCGGCGGGTTCTGCCCGTCGCCGTCGAGCGTGCAGACGATGGCGCCGCGCGCGGCGCGGACGCCGGAATGGACAGCGGCACTCTGGCCAGCGGAACGGTCGTGGCGCAGAAGCCGCAGGTGCGGCCGGGTCGCGGTCAGCGCCTGGACCACGGCGGCGGTGTCGTCGGTCGAGCCGTCATCGACGACGATCACCTCGTGGTCGGTCACGCTTGCGCAGGCAGCGTCGATCTCGTCCAGAAGGGACGTGATGTTGTCGGATTCGTTCTTGGCGGGGATGACGACGGAGACGCTGACCATGTGGCGGACCTGCGGGACGGTGTTTACCTGCTAGCCGAGGGGCCGCCGGAAGTAAATGACGGGACAGCCAGGGGCGGCGTCAACCCGCGCGCACCTTTCGTTCGCGGTGGAAGGTGTAGATGCCGGTTGCCACGACGATGGCGGCGCCGAGAAGCGTCAGATTGTCGGGGAACTGGTGGAAGACGACCCACCCGAGCAGGATCGCGGCGACGAGCGAGGTATAGCGGAAGGGCGCGATGACCGCGATGTCGCCCACGCGCATCGAGGAGACGACGGTCAGGTAGCCGCCGATCAGGAAAAGGGCGGCAAGGACCAGCTCGGCGAATTCCGCCGGCGTCGGCATGCTGACGCCGGTCACGGGCAGCACGACGGCCGCCGACAGCGTCACGCTCGCCGCCGCGACGGCGGCCACGGTCTGCGAGGGCAGCTCGGCCGACAGCTTGCGCGTCGCGAGGTCGCGCAGCACGACGAAGGCGACCGAGATCAGGCCGAGGACCGACCAGCGGTCGAAGCCGTCGGTGCCCGGCCGCACGATCAGCATGACGCCCACGAAGCCGATCAGGATCGCGGTCAGCCGCCGCCAGCCGATCGGCATGCCGAAGAGAAGCGCGGCGGCCAGCGTCACGGCCAGGGGCAGGCACTGCATGATCGCCGAAAGGTTCGCGATCTGCATGTGCTTCAGCGCGACGAGGAAGGTGAAGGTCGAGGCGACCTCGCCGATGGTGCGCAGCGCAAGCCAGAGCCGGTCCGACCCCCGCGGCATCCGAAGCCCGCGCATCGACAGTCCCAGGATGACGAGCACGATCGAGGTCATGGCGCCCCGGATCACGATGGCCTCGAACACCGGCAACGTCTCGGTCGCGGCCTTCATCGCCGTGTCGTTCACGGTGAACAGGACCATGGCGGCCGTCATCAGGCTGGCGCCGCGCAGATTGTCGGAAAGGGCCATGGCTCGCTTGTCTGGAGGGGGTGAAATGGGGGAATGTTGACCATGGGTAGGCGGTCGGGCGCGGCTTGTCCATGGGCGGGACCGGCCGCTCATCCCCCGCCGCTTGAATTTCCGGGCCGGTCGGCGTATCTGCCGCAAAACCCCCATGCGGACGCATCAGACAATGGCCAATCCCCTTCAGTTTCTTCAACAGGTCCGCGTCGAGGCCAGCAAGATCGTCTGGCCGGCGCGCCGCGAGGTGATGCTGACGACGGTCATGGTCATGATCATGGCGGCGCTGACGGCGCTCTTCTTCTCGGCCGTCGACCTGATCGTGCAGTTCGGCCTGCAGCTGATCCTTTCGACCTGAGGCCCCCGGGGCCGCTGGGATCCCCGAGGCCCCCCGGGGTCCTCGGGGGCGTCGAAGAGGCACGCCGCCCTTGAAATCCGGGGCACGGGCCGGTAAGGCGGCGGCACTTCGGCGGACCCAGGGCGCGCGGCGATTCGGCATGCGCGCTGTTTTCGTTCCACCGGGGCCGCACGCGGCAAGGGTGCGGTAGAAATTCAGGGCGCTCAAGCGCCCGCAGGACAGGGCTTTAGGCAGATGGCGAAGCGGTGGTATTCGGTGAGCGTCCTCTCGAACTTCGAGAAGAAGGTATCCGAACAGATCAGGCAGGCCGTCATCGAGAAGGGCCTCGAGGACGAGATCGACGAGGTTCTGGTGCCGACCGAAGAGGTGCTGGAAATCCGCCGCGGCAAGAAGGTCACGTCCGAACGCCGCTTCATGCCGGGCTACGTGCTCGTCCATATGGACATGAGCGACCGGGGCTATCACCTCATCACGTCGATCAACCGCGTCACGGGCTTCCTTGGCCCGCAGGGCAAGCCGATGCCGATGCGCGACGGCGAGGTGAACGGGATCCTGAAGCGGGCGCAGGAAGGCCAGGAACAGCCGCGCAACCTGATCCGCTTCGACATCGGCGAGAACGTCAAGGTGTCGGACGGTCCGTTCGAGGGCTTCTCGGGCATGGTCGAGGAAGTGGACGAGGCGCACAGCAAGCTGAAGGTCACTGTGTCGATCTTCGGGCGGCCGACGCCTGTGGAACTGGATTTCGCGCAGGTGGCCAAGGTCGCCTGACGAAAGCGTGGGAGGCGAGGGGCGCCCCGACGGGCATCCCGGACCGCACCACTAAGCAACGCCGACCGGACAGTCCGGGCGGCATGTGACAAGGAGAAGGCCAGATGGCCAAGAAAGTAATGGGCAGCCTCAAGCTGCAGGTGAAGGCGGGGCAAGCCAACCCGTCGCCGCCGATCGGTCCCGCGCTCGGTCAGCGCGGCATCAACATCATGGAATTCTGCAAGGCGTTCAACGCCAAGACGCAGGAAATGGAGCCGGGTTCGCCCGTCCCCGTCATCATCACCTACTATGCCGACAAGTCCTTCTCGTTCGAGATGAAGACGGCCCCGGCCTCGTTCTACCTGAAGAAGGCCGCCGGCCTGAAGCCGGTCGGCAAGCGCAACCGCCCCAAGGGGTCGGTCAAGCCGGGCCGTGAGGTTGCGGGCACCGTGACCGTGGCCCAGGTCCGCCAGATCGCCGAAGCCAAGATGAAGGACCTCTCGGCCAACGACGTCGAATCGGCAATGAAGATCATCCTCGGCTCGGCGAAGTCGATCGGCATCGAGGTGAAGGGGTAATCATGGCCAAGATCGCAAAACGCATGAAGGCCGCGACGGCCGCCTTCGAAGGCAAGTCGGCCCTGACGGTCGAGGATGCGGTGAAGCTCATCAAGGGCGCCGCTACGGCCAAGTTCGACGAAACGCTGGAAATCGCCATGAACCTCGGCGTCGACCCGCGTCACGCCGACCAGATGGTCCGCGGCGTGGTGCAGCTGCCGAACGGCACCGGCAAGACGGTGCGCGTGGCGGTCTTCGCCCGTGGCGCCAAGGCTGACGAAGCCAAGGCGGCGGGCGCCGACATCGTGGGCGCCGAAGACCTGATGGAAACGATCCAGGGCGGCAAGATCGAGTTCGATCGCTGCATCGCCACCCCGGACCTGATGCCGCTGGTCGGCCGCCTGGGCAAGATCCTCGGTCCGCGCAACCTGATGCCGAACCCCAAGGTCGGCACGGTGACGATGGACGTGAAGGCGGCCGTCGAGGCTGCCAAGGGCGGTGAAGTCCAGTTCAAGGTCGAAAAGGCCGGGGTCATCCATGCCGGGATCGGCAAGGTGTCGTTCAGCGACGAGAAGCTGTCCGAAAACGTCCGCGCCTTCGTCGATGCGGTGTCGCGGGCCAAGCCCCCGGGCGCCAAGGGCACCTACCTGAAGAAGGTGTCGCTGTCGTCGACGATGGGCCCGGGCGTCTCGCTCGACCTCGCTTCGGCCACGACTGCCGGCTGACGGGCGCGCCTGACCGGGGCAAGATCGTTCAACGCGGGGCCTTCGGGCCCCGCGTTTGTTTCGTGACACGGCCTAATCCACCCACGGCGTTGACCGAGGCCAACTTTCGTGCGCTCTCCTTCTTTAGGTCGCCGCCAGGCCTGGTCTAGAGGGTTCAGGGGTGCTCAAGTCAGTATCAGCAACGGAAGCTAGGCGCGGGAGCGTGCTGTTTTTCCTTCTTGCCTTTGGCGCGGCGGCCGCGCTCGCGCTGCTGCCGCTGGATGTGATGCTTGGACATTTCGTCATCGACGACATGTTCTATTACCTGAGGATCGCGCAGCATATCGTCGCCGGCAATGGCTCGACCTTCGACGGGACCGAGCCCACCAACGGCTACCACCCGGGCTGGATGCTGATCAGCGTCGCCTTTGCCAGCTTTCTTCAGGGCGAGGCGTTGATGCGTGCGGTCCTCCTGACGGCGGCGGCCCTCTTCGGGTTGCAGGCCGCCCTTCTGTGGCGGATCCTGGCGCGGCATTGTTCCCTGGGCGTCGCAACCGGGGTGACGCTGCTGGTCATCCTGAACTGGCGGTCGATCGCCATCACGCTTGGCGGGCTCGAAACGCCGCTGGCAGGGGCAGCCGTGCTGCTGGTCCTCGACTATTGCGACCGCCATTCCGCCGCGCCGTGGGACTGGCGGACGCGCGCCTGGGCGACGGTTCTTCTGGCCCTGGCCTTCTATGCCCGTGTCGACCTGCTGCTCCTGGTCGGGTCGACGCTCTTCTGGGTCCTGGCGCGCGACCTGCTGGTCTGGCGCACCGGCACAGTCCGCGCCCTGGCAGGGGTCGAGGTCATGACCGCGGGCTGGCTCGTGCTGACGGCGCCCTGGTTTGCCTTCAGCTGGATCACGTCGCAGGCGTTCCTGCCGAACAGCCGCATTGCCTGGTCCCTTCTGCGCGAGATGAGCCTCGCGGCCCCGACCTGGGGTGGCGAGATGCTGAACCAGATCAGGACCTCGTTGTCCTACCTGCCCGACCTTGCCAACCTTCTGGGACTTTGGCCGGTTGCCGCGACGGAGGGGGCCCTGGTTCTGGTTCCCGTCGGGCTGCTCGGCGTTGCCTTCGTGGCGCTCGCCTGGATGCTGGTCCGCCACCGCGCCGCCTTCCCGCCCATGATGTGGCTCGCGCTCGGGTTCGGCGCGCTTGTGCTTGGCTACTACGTCCTCCTGCACTCGCCACGGGTGCGCTATCTTTACCTGGGCGTTCTGGCTCTTGCGCCGGTCGCGGCGGTCGCGCTCGACCGCGCGCGGGCGAACGGGGCCGGTGCGGCGCGGGCAGTGCCGGCGCTTCTGGCCGTGCTATTCGTGGTGTCGAGCGTCGCTGGGGCCGACGCCTGGCGCAAATATCAGGGATCAGACCATTTCCATCGCTATCACCCGATCCTGCTGCAGGCGGCGCTCTGGCTGCGCGACAATGGCGGCGGCGTGCCGGTCGGGGCCTGGAACGGCGGCATTCTATCCTACTTCTCGGGCGCGCCGGTGACGAACCTCGACGGGGTGGTGAACGACGCCGCCATCGCGGCCGAGAAGGACCAGGCGACCGACCTCTACATCCGTGCGCGCGGGCTGAAATATCTGGCGGACGTCAACACGGAACGGGCGCGCTACCTGCGCACCTTCGGATCGGGGACGGATGTGGTGGGCGATGTCGTGGCGCGCTTCCCGCTTTCGGCGCAGTCGGCCGTGGAGATCGTCAAGGTCCGGCCATAAGCCGGGCCCGGCCTGCCCACCCCGCCCCCGCTTTTCCTCTTGGCTTTCCGGGGCGGGGCCAGTATACGGCCCCCCTGTCAGTCGGGACCGCATGCGCGGGCCCGTCTGGCGATTCGTCCGAGACGGAGGGTGGCTTCGGCCATAATTCCCTTCTGAGACGGGAACTGGACAATACTTCTCTGGGCCTTCCCCGAGGTGTTTTTGCGCACGACCCGTAAGGACTCGATTGCCGGGGTGCTTCCCCGGCAAAGCAGGAGCCGGAGGGTCAAACCTCCATTACTTGGAGTGTAACCGTGGATAGAGCCCAAAAAGAGAAAGTGGTCGAGGAACTCGGCCAGATCTTTGAAAGCTCTGGCGTCGTGGTGGTTGCCCGCTACGAAGGCATGACGGTTTCTCAGATGCAGGCGCTCAGGGCGGAAATGCGTTCCGTCGGCGGTGCCGTGCGTGTGGCCAAGAACAGGCTCGCCAAGATCGCCCTTGACGGCAAGCCGTGCGAAAGCCTCGGCGCGCTGCTCACGGGCATGACCGTGCTGGCTTATTCCGAAGACCCTGTCGCTGCGGCGAAGGTTGCGGACAAATACGCCAAGGGGAACGAGAAATTCGTGATCCTTGGCGGTGCCATGGGCAGCACGGCCCTGGACCAGGCCGGTGTGAAAGCCGTCGCCTCGATGCCGTCGCGCGAAGAGCTCATCGCTCAGATCGTGTCGGCGATCGGTGCGCCGGCGTCGAACATCGCCGGGGCCATTGGCGCGCCTGCGTCGAACATCGCGAGCATTCTCTCGACCATCGAAGAGAAAGCCGCGGCGTAAGACGCCACTGAGAACCAGATTGCCGACGTAGGGACTTGAAACCCGATCGTTGGAACCCAAACTAGGAACGGAACAGAGAAATGGCTGATCTGAACAAACTCGCCGAAGACATCGTCGGCCTGACGCTTCTTCAGGCGCAGGAACTGAAAACCATCCTCAAGGACAAGTATGGCATCGAGCCGGCCGCCGGTGGCGCCGTCATGATGGCTGGTCCGGCTGCTGGCGCTCCCGCCGAAGCCGCCGAGGAAAAGACCGAGTTCGACGTCGTCCTGACGGACGCCGGTGCGAACAAGATCAACGTGATCAAGGAAGTGCGCGCCATCACCGGCCTGGGCCTCAAAGAAGCCAAGGACCTGGTCGAAGCCGGCGGCAAGGTCAAGGAAGCGGCTGCCAAGGCCGAAGCCGAAGACATCAAGAAGAAGCTCGAAGCGGCTGGCGCCAAGGTCGAGCTCAAGTAATCGGCCGGCAGGGCTCGCCCTGCCCCACACCGGTTTCAGGCTGGGTGCGCGGTTTCGCGCGCCCAGCCGATCCCGTCTTGGCAGGCCCGTTTCGCAAGCGCGGGCCTTCTCAGGCAGGATCCTATGGTTCGGGCGCCCCCCCTTGGGACGGGGGGCATGAATGGGACCGATCCGCCCCTTCGCATGCGGCGCTGCGCGTTCCCCGACGCGCATGCACCCGCGAAACGAAAGGTGACGACAAGCATGTCGCAAGCGACCGTTGGCCAGAAGCGCATCCGCCGCTATTACGGCAATATCCGCGAAGTCCTCGCAATGCCGAACCTCATCGAGGTTCAGAAATCGTCCTACGACCTGTTCCTGAATTCCGGGGACGGGCCGAAGCACATTGACGGCGAGGGCCTGCAGGGCGTCTTCCAGTCGGTCTTTCCGATCAAGGACTTCAACGAGAACGCGATCCTCGAGTTCGTGAAGTATGAGCTTGAGAAGCCCAAATACGACGTCGAGGAATGCCAGGCCCGCGACATGACCTATTCGGCGCCGCTGAAGGTCACGCTGCGGCTGATCGTGTTCGATATTGATGAAACCACCGGCGCGAAGTCGGTCAAGGACATCAAGGAACAGGACGTCTACATGGGCGACATGCCCCTGATGACGCCGAACGGCACGTTCATCGTGAACGGCACCGAGCGCGTGATCGTCAGCCAGATGCACCGGTCCCCCGGCGTCTTCTTCGACCATGACAAGGGCAAGACCCATTCGTCGGGCAAGCTTCTGTTCGCCTGCCGCATCATTCCCTACCGCGGCTCGTGGCTCGACTTCGAGTTCGACGCCAAGGACATCGTGTTCGCCCGCATCGACCGCCGCCGGAAGCTGCCGGTGACGACGCTTCTTTACGCGCTCGGCCTTCACCAGGAAGGCATCATGGATGCCTACTACAAGACGGTCGACTTCAAGCTCGTGAAGAACAAGGGCTGGGTCACCAAGTTCTTCCCCGAGCGCGTGCGCGGCACGCGGCCGACCTATGATCTGGTCGACGCAGCGACGGGCGAGGTGATCTGCAAGGCGGGTGACAAGGTCACGCCACGCATGGTCAAGAAGTGGCAGGAAGACGGCAAGATCACCGAGCTTCTGGTGCCCTACGACCATATCCTCGGCCGTTTCGTCGCCAAGGACATCATCAACGAGGAAACCGGCGCGATCTATGTCGAGGCCGGGGACGAGATCACGCAGACCGTCGACCGTGACGGCGAGGTGAACGGCGGCACGCTCAAGGTGCTGCTGGACAACGGGGTCTCGACGATCCCGGTCCTCGACATCGACAACGTGAACGTCGGTCCCTACATCCGCAACACCATGGCGGCCGACAAGAACATGGGCCGCGATGGCGCGCTCATGGACATCTACCGCGTCATGCGTCCGGGCGAGCCGCCGACCGTCGAAGCCGCTTCGGCGCTTTTCGACACGCTCTTCTTCGACAAGGAGCGCTATGACCTGTCGGCCGTCGGCCGCGTCAAGATGAACATGCGCCTCGACCTCGGCAAGCCCGACACGCAGCGCACGCTCGACCGTGACGACATCATCGCCTGCGTCAAGGCGCTGGTCGAACTGCGCGACGGCAAGGGCGAGATCGACGACATCGACCACCTCGGCAACCGCCGGGTGCGCTCGGTCGGCGAGCTGATGGAGAACCAGTACCGCGTCGGCCTCTTGCGCATGGAGCGGGCGATCAAGGAACGCATGTCCTCGGTCGAAATCGACACGGTCATGCCGCAGGACCTGATCAACGCCAAGCCGGCGGCGGCGGCAGTGCGCGAATTCTTCGGCTCCAGCCAGCTTTCGCAGTTCATGGACCAGACGAACCCGCTGTCGGAAGTCACCCACAAGCGCCGCCTGTCGGCCCTTGGGCCGGGCGGTCTGACGCGCGAGCGTGCGGGCTTTGAGGTGCGCGACGTGCACCCGACCCACTACGGCCGCATGTGCCCGATCGAGACGCCGGAAGGCCCGAATATCGGCCTTATCAACTCGCTCGCGACCTTCGCGCGGGTGAACAAGTATGGCTTCATCGAAACGCCCTACCGCAAGGTGGTGGACGGCAAGGTGACGGACGATGTGCAATACATGTCCGCGACCGAAGAGATGCGGCACACGGTGGCGCAGGCCAACGCGAACCTCGACGCCGAGGGGCGCTTTGCCGACGACCTGATCTCGACCCGCCAGGCGGGCGAATTCATGCTGAACCCGCCGGACGCCATCGACCTGATCGACGTGTCGCCGAAGCAGCTTGTTTCGGTCGCGGCCTCGCTCATTCCCTTCCTGGAAAATGACGACGCCAACCGCGCGCTGATGGGTTCGAACATGCAGCGCCAGGCGGTGCCGCTGCTGCAGGCCGACGCCCCCTTCGTGGGCACCGGCATCGAATCGGTCGTGGCCGAAGATTCGGGTGCGGCGATCATGGCGCGGCGCGGCGGGATCATCGACCAGGTGGACGCGACCCGTATCGTCGTCCGCGCGACCGAGGATCTGGAGATCGGCGACGCCGGCGTCGACATCTACCGCCTGCGCAAGTTCCAGCGGTCGAACCAGTCGACCTGCATCAACCAGAAGCCGCTCGTGAAGGTCGGCGACCGGGTGCAGAAGCGCGAGGTCATCGCGGACGGCCCGTCGACGGAGATGGGGGAACTGGCGCTCGGCAAGAACGTCATCGTCGCCTTCATGCCCTGGAACGGCTACAACTACGAAGACTCGATCCTGATCTCCGAACGGATCGTCAGCGACGACGTCTTCACCTCGATCCACATCGAGGAACATGAAGTCGCCGCCCGCGACACCAAGCTCGGGCCGGAAGAAATCACCCGCGACATTCCGAACGTGGGTGAGGAGGCGCTGCGCAACCTCGACGAGGCCGGCATCGTCTATATCGGTGCCGAAGTCGGTCCGGGCGACATTCTGGTCGGCAAGATCACGCCCAAGGGCGAAAGCCCGATGACGCCGGAAGAAAAGCTTCTGCGCGCCATCTTCGGCGAAAAGGCGTCGGACGTGCGCGACACCTCGCTGCGCCTGCCGCCGGGCGACTACGGCACGGTCGTCGAGGTCCGCGTCTTCAACCGGCACGGCGTCGACAAGGACGAACGCGCGCTGCAGATCGAGCGCGAGGAAGTCGAACGTCTGGCTCGCGACCGCGACGACGAACAGGCGATCCTCGAGCGCAACATCTACGCGCGCCTGAAGTCCATGCTGATGGGCAAGACGGCCGTCAAAGGCCCGAAAGGGATCAAGGCGGGTGCAGTGGTCGATCAGGACCTACTGGACAGCCTGTCCAAGGGCCAGTGGTGGCAGCTTGCGCTCGAGGGCGAGCAAGACGCGCAGAACGTCGAAGCGCTGAATGCCCAGTTCGAGGCGCAGAAGCGCGCGCTCGAGCTGCGGTTCGAGGACAAGGTGGAAAAGGTGCGCCGCGGCGATGACCTGCCCCCCGGCGTGATGAAGATGGTCAAGGTGTTCGTCGCGGTGAAGCGCAAGCTGCAGCCGGGCGACAAGATGGCCGGTCGTCACGGCAACAAGGGCGTCGTCTCCAAGGTGGTGCCGATCGAGGACATGCCGTTCCTGGCGGACGGCACCCCGGTCGACATGGTGCTGAACCCGCTTGGCGTGCCGAGCCGGATGAACGTCGGGCAGATCCTGGAAACCCACATGGGCTGGGCCGCGCGCGGCCTGGGTATCCGGATCGACGATGCGCTGATCGACTACCGGCGCACGGGCGACCTGACGCCGGTCCGCGACGCGCTGCGTTACGGTTATGGCGACGAGGCCTATGACGAGGCCTTTGGCGGTCTGGACGACGACATCCTGGTCGAGCGTGCGGACACGGTGAAGCGCGGCGTTCCGATCGCGACGCCGGTCTTCGACGGCGCCAAGGAAGCCGACGTGAACGATGCGCTGAGGCGTGCCGGCTTCGACCTGTCGGGCCAGTCCGACCTGTTCGACGGCCGCACCGGCGAGAAGTTCGCCCGCAAGGTCACGGTGGGCGTCAAGTATCTGCTGAAACTGCACCATCTGGTCGACGACAAGATCCACGCGCGTTCGACCGGCCCCTACTCGCTCGTCACCCAGCAACCGCTGGGCGGCAAGGCGCAGTTCGGTGGCCAGCGCTTCGGCGAGATGGAGGTCTGGGCGCTCGAAGCCTACGGCGCCGCCTACACGCTGCAGGAAATGCTCACGGTCAAGTCGGACGACGTCGCCGGCCGGACCAAGGTCTACGAGGCCATCGTCAAGGGCGAGGACAATTTCGAAGCGGGCGTGCCCGAGTCGTTCAACGTCCTGGTCAAGGAAGTGCGCGGCCTCGGTCTCAACATGGAACTCCTGGACGCAGAAGAGGAGGAATAGGGCGCAGCCGCGCCCTGATCCCCTCCCCTGCCCCACTTCAAGGATTTGAAAATGAACCAGGAACTTTCAACCTCTGCCTACAACCCGATGGCGGCTCCCAAGGCGTTCGACGAGATCAAGATCTCGCTCGCCTCGCCCGAGCGCATCCTGTCCTGGTCGTTCGGCGAGATCAAAAAGCCCGAAACGATCAACTACCGCACGTTCAAACCGGAACGCGACGGCCTGTTCTGCGCGCGCATCTTTGGGCCGATCAAGGACTACGAGTGCCTGTGCGGCAAGTACAAGCGCATGAAATATCGCGGCGTCGTCTGCGAGAAGTGCGGCGTCGAAGTGACGCTGCAGAAGGTCCGGCGCGAGCGCATGGGCCATATCGAGCTTGCGGCGCCCGTCGCCCACATCTGGTTCCTGAAATCGCTGCCGTCGCGCATCGGCCTGATGCTCGACATGACGCTGCGCGATCTGGAACGCATCCTCTACTTTGAAAACTACGTCGTGATCGAACCGGGTCTGACCGACCTGACCTACGGCCAGCTTCTGACCGAGGAAGAATATCTCGACGCGCAAGACCAGTATGGCGCCGACGCCTTCACCGCCAACATCGGCGCCGAAGCGATCCGCGAAATGCTGAGCCAGATCGACCTGGAAGCGACCGCCGAACAGCTGCGCGAAGAGCTGAAGGAAGCGACGGGCGAACTGAAGCCGAAGAAGATCATCAAGCGGCTGAAGATCGTGGAATCCTTCCTCGAGTCGGGCAACCGGCCCGAGTGGATGGTGCTGACCGTCATTCCGGTCATCCCGCCGGAACTGCGCCCGCTGGTGCCGCTGGACGGGGGCCGCTTCGCGACTTCTGACCTGAACGACCTTTATCGCCGGGTCATCAACCGCAACAACCGCCTGAAGCGCCTGATCGAGCTTCGTGCGCCCGACATCATCGTGCGCAACGAAAAGCGGATGCTGCAGGAATCGGTCGATGCGCTCTTCGACAACGGCCGTCGCGGCCGCGTCATCACGGGTGCCAACAAGCGCCCGCTGAAGTCGCTTTCGGACATGCTCAAGGGCAAGCAGGGCCGCTTCCGCCAGAACCTTCTGGGCAAGCGGGTCGACTTCTCGGGCCGGTCTGTCATCGTGACCGGGCCGGAACTGAAGCTGCACCAGTGCGGCCTGCCGAAGAAGATGGCGCTCGAGCTGTTCAAGCCGTTCATCTACTCGCGGCTGGAAGCCAAGGGCCTGTCCTCGACCGTCAAGCAAGCCAAGAAGCTGGTCGAGAAAGAGCGCCCCGAAGTCTGGGACATCCTGGATGAAGTCATCCGCGAACATCCCGTGCTTCTGAACCGGGCGCCGACGCTGCACCGTCTGGGCATCCAGGCGTTCGAGCCGGTGCTGATCGAAGGCAAGGCGATCCAGCTTCACCCGCTGGTCTGCTCGGCCTTCAACGCCGACTTCGACGGCGACCAGATGGCCGTTCACGTCCCGCTGAGCCTCGAGGCCCAGCTGGAAGCGCGCGTCCTGATGATGTCGACCAACAACGTCCTGTCGCCCGCCAACGGCGCGCCGATCATCGTTCCGTCGCAGGACATGGTGCTTGGCCTCTACTACGTCTCGATGCAGCGCGAGGGCATGAAGGGCGAAGGCATGGTCTTCGCCTCGGCCGACGAGGTCGAGCATGCGCTGAACGCGGGCGAGGTGAACCTGCACGCCAAGATCACGGCGCGCGTGCCGCAGATCGACGCCGAGGGCAACGAGGTGATGAAGCGGTTCGAGACGACGCCCGGCCGGGTCCGTCTTGGCACGCTTCTGCCGCGGAACGCCAAGGCGCCGTTCGAACTGGTGAACCGCCTTCTGCGCAAGAAGGACGTGCAGAACGTCATCGACACGGTCTATCGCTACTGCGGCCAGAAAGAGGCCGTGATCTTCTCTGACAAGATCATGGAGCTCGGCTTCCGCGAGGCGTTCAAGGCCGGCATCAGCTTCGGTAAGGACGACATGGTCATCCCCGAGGCGAAGTGGAAGATCGTCGGCGACGTGCAGGAGCAGGTCAAGGAATTCGAACAGCAGTATATGGACGGCCTGATCACCCAGGGCGAGAAGTATAACAAGGTTGTCGATGCCTGGTCCAAGTGCTCGGACGCGGTCGCTGCGGCGATGATGGGCGAGATTTCGGCGGTTCGCAAAGACGATGCGGGCGCCGAGAAGGAGCCGAACTCGGTCTACATGATGTCGCACTCGGGTGCGCGGGGTTCGCCCGCTCAGATGAAGCAGCTTGGCGGTATGCGCGGCCTGATGGCCAAGCCGTCGGGCGAGATCATCGAGACGCCGATCATCTCGAACTTCAAGGAAGGCCTGACCGTTCTTGAATACTTCAACTCGACCCACGGCGCCCGGAAGGGTCTGGCCGACACCGCGCTCAAGACGGCGAACTCGGGTTACCTGACCCGCCGCCTCGTGGACGTGGCGCAGGACTGCATCGTGCGCGAGCATGACTGCGGCACCGAACGTGCGATCACCGCGTCTGCGGCGGTCAACGACGGTGAGGTGGTCAGCCCGCTGTCCGAGCGTGTCCTTGGTCGCGTCGCGGCCGACGACGTCATGGTGCCGGGCACGGACGAACTGCTGGTCCACAAGGGCGAGCTGATCGACGAGCGCAAGGCGGACAAGATCGAGGGGGCTGGTGTCGCCTCGGTCCGCATCCGCTCGGCGCTGACCTGCGAAGCCGAGGATGGCATCTGCGCCATGTGCTATGGCCGCGATCTTGCGCGCGGCACGCTCGTCAATATCGGCGAAGCGGTGGGGATCATCGCCGCCCAGTCGATCGGCGAACCGGGCACGCAGCTGACGATGCGGACCTTCCACATCGGCGGTATCGCGCAAGGCGGCCAGCAGTCCTTCCAGGAAGCGAGCCAGGAGGGCCGCGCCGAGTTCCGCAACCCGATGCTTCTGACCAACGCCAATGGCGAACAGATCGTCATGGGCCGGAACATGCAGATCGCCATCATCGACGATGCGGGCCAGGAACGGGCGACCCACAAGGTCAGCTATGGTGCGAAGATCCACGTGAAGGACGGCGCGCAGGTCAAGCGGGGCGCCAAGCTTTACGAATGGGACCCCTACACCCTGCCGATCATCGCCGAAAAGGCCGGCGTGGCGAAGTTCGTCGACCTGATCTCGGGCATCGCCGTGCGCGAGGTGACGGACGAAGCCACCGGCATGACGCAGAAGATCGTCACCGATTGGCGGACCGCGCCGAAAGGCAACGACCTGAAGCCCGAAATCATCATCATGGACCCCGAAACCGGGGAACCGATGCGGGGCGATGGCGGCAACCCGGTCAGCTACCCGATGTCGGTCGACGCGATTCTGTCGGTCGAGGACGGGCAGGAGGTGAAGGCCGGTGACGTGGTGGCGCGTATCCCGCGCGAAGGTGCCAAGACCAAGGACATCACCGGGGGTCTTCCCCGCGTGGCGGAACTGTTCGAGGCCCGTCGTCCAAAGGACCACGCGATCATCGCCGAAATCGACGGCTATGTGCGCTTTGGCAAGGACTACAAGAACAAGCGCCGCATCACCATCGAACCGACAGACGAGACGATCCAGGCCGTCGAATACATGGTGCCGAAAGGCAAGCACATCCCGGTGCAGGAAGGCGACTTCGTGCAGAAGGGTGACTATATCATGGACGGCAACCCGGCTCCGCACGACATCCTGCGGATCATGGGGATCGAGGCGCTTGCCGACTACCTGATCGACGAAGTGCAGGACGTCTATCGCCTGCAGGGCGTGAAGATCAACGACAAGCACATCGAGGTGATCGTTCGCCAGATGCTGCAGAAGATCGAGATCCTCGACAGCGGGGAAACGACGCTTCTGAAGGGCGAGCATGTCGACAAGCAGGAGTTCGACGAGGAGAACGCCAAGATCATCGCCCGCGGCGGCCGTCCGGCCACCGGCGAGCCGGTGCTTCTGGGCATCACCAAGGCGAGCCTGCAGACCCGCAGCTTCATCTCGGCCGCGTCCTTCCAGGAAACGACCCGGGTGCTGACCGAAGCCGCAGTGCAGGGCAAGCGCGACTCGCTCGTGGGCCTGAAGGAAAACGTCATCGTCGGCCGGCTGATCCCGGCCGGCACCGGTGGCGCCACGAGCCGCGTCAAGAAGATCGCCCACGACCGCGACCTCGAGGTGATCGAGCAGCGCCGGGCCGAGGCGGATGCCGCGGTCCAGCTGGCTGCCCCGATCGTCGAGACGGTCGAGATCGACGAAACCGCCGCGATGGCCGACAGCCTGGAAAGCCGGGACTGATCCGGCCCCCATGTGAATTGGAAAAACCCCGCCAGTAGCGGGGTTTTTCGTTTCTGGCCCGCGCGGTTGACCGCGGGCAACCCGTCCCCGACAGTGAACCGCCTGCCTTCCCCCCGAAAGGACAGCCCATGACCCATGACATGCAGACGGCCAGCGGGGATCGGCCCACATCGGTTGAACGGCGCACCGACATTGATCTTTTCGTCACGCGCGTTTTCGCCGCGACGGTCGAGCGGGTCTATGCCGCCTGGACCGTCCCCACCCTCTTCCGGCTCTGGTGGGCGCCCCGGTCGATGGGGGCGGCGATGACCGACTGCCGGATGGATGTGCGCACCGGCGGCAGCTACCAGATCACATTCGCCCATCCTTCCTCGCCCACCGGCATGACCTTTTATGGCCGCTACCTTGAGGTGGTTCCGAACGAACGGCTGGTCTGGACCAATGACGAGGGTGAAGAGGGCGCGGTCACGACCGTGAGCTTCCTTCCCCGTGACGGGGCGACGCTCCTTGTCCTGCACGACAGATATCCGACGAAGGACGCGCTCGACCGGGCATACGAGGGGATGGACGGTAGCCTGCCCGAGCAGTTCAGCCAGCTCGACGCGCTATTGGTCTGAGGCGGATATTTCGGGGCGGTCCGGCCGGGCGGGAAAAGGAAACCTATAGGTTTCCCCGCCCGCGTGGGAACGTCGCCGCTGGACGGATCATGTCATGCGCCGACAAAGGCCAGCGCCTGCCCCGGCGGGCGCGAGAGCGCCCGCCGATGGCGGGGCGGGCGCTGGCCGATGGCTTTGGGCCACCGGCCGGGACAAAGGACCTGTTCACCGCATGGCAGAGTCAACGGCCTCTGCCAGCTGATCCTGCGTCCCTACCCCGCGCCGTGGAAAAAGTCGTGGACCGTCTGGGCCATGGCGGCCGAGATGCCGTCGACCTTCTGCAGGTCCGCGAGCCCCGCCCGCGCCACCGCCTTGGCCGATCCGAAATGCGCCAGAAGGGCGCGTTTGCGCGCGGCCCCCACGCCCGGAATATCGTCCAATGGCGTCGCGCTGACGGCCTTGGCGCGGCGGGCGCGGTGAGCGCCGATCGCCCAGCGGTGCGCCTCGTCCCGCAGGCGCTGGATGAAGTAGAGGACGGGCGAATTGTGTGGCAGCGCCGTGGGGCGCGTGCCGGGGCGGTGGAATTCCTCCTTGCCCAGATCGCGGTCGACGCCCTTGGCGACGCCGATCAGGGGCACATCCTCGACCCCCAGCTCCTCAAGGATCGAATTGACCGCGCTGACCTGACCCGCGCCGCCGTCGATCAGCAGAAGGTCCGGCCAGGTGCCGGACATCCGGTCGGGGTCTTCGCGCATCAGCCGCTCGAACCGGCGGGTCAGCACCTCTTTCATCATGCCGAAATCGTCGCCCGGGGTCAGGTCCGTGCCCTTGATGTTGAACTTGCGGTATTGCGACTTCTCGAACCCCTCGGGTCCGGCGACGATCATGCCGCCGACGGCATTGGTGCCCTGGATGTGCGAGTTGTCGTAGACCTCGATCCGGCGCGGAATGGGGTCAAGGTCGAAGGCCTCGGCCAGCGCGGCCAGCAACTTCGACTGGGTGGCGGTTTCGCTCAGCCGCCGGGCGAGGCTTTCGCGCGCATTGCGGGCGGCGTTTTCGACAAGCTCGGCCTTTTCGCCCCTTTGCGGCACGGCGAGTTCCACCTTGCGGCCGGCGCGGTCGGACAGAAGCTCGACCATCAGGTCGGCATCCTCGATCGGGTGGGACAGAAGGATCAGGCGCGGCGGTTCCTTGTTGTCGTAGAACTGGGCGAGGAAGGCCTCGAGCACCTCTGCCTCTTCGGCGCCGGCGCCGGTCTTGGGATAGAAGTCGCGGTTGCCCCAGCTTTGATGGCCGCGGATGAAGAAGACCTGCACGCAGGCCTGCCCCCCGTCCATGTGCAGCGCCACCACGTCCGCCTCGGCCACGCCGCGCGGGTTGATGCCCTGCACCTGCTGGACCTGGGTCAGCGCCTTGATGCGGTCGCGCAGACTTGCCGCGCGTTCGTATTCCATGTCCTCGGCCGCCCGCGCCATGTCGGCCGCGAGGCTTTCCTGCACGGCGGTCGAACGGCCCTGCAGGAAGCGTTCGGCGTCCGAGACAAGCTCGCCGTAATCCTTGACCGAGATCTGGCCGGTGCAGGGCGCCGAGCAGCGCTTGATCTGGTAAAGCAGGCAGGGCCGCGTGCGCGAGGCGAACATCGCGTCCGAGCAGTTGCGCAAGAGGAACACCTTCTGCAACTGGTTCAGCGTGCGATTGACCGCACCGGCGCTGGCGAAGGGGCCGTAATAGTCGCCCTTTTCGGTCTTGGCGCCCCGGTGCTTCTTGATCTGGGGAAAGGCGCTTTCGCGGCTGACGAGGATGTTCGGAAAGCTCTTGTCGTCACGCAGAAGGACATTGAAGTGGGGCTTCAGCTGCTTGATGAGGTTCTGTTCCAGTAGCAGCGCCTCGATCTCGGTGCGCGTCGTCAGGAACATCATCGACGCGGTCTGGGAGATCATGCGCGCAATGCGGGCGGAATGGCCCGAGGGCCGCGCATAGTTCGAGACGCGCGCCTTGAGGTTCCGGGCCTTGCCGACATATAGGACGCGCCCCTCGGCATCGAGCATCCGGTAGACGCCGGGCGATCCGTCGAGCGACTTCAGGTAGGACTGGATGACCGAATGGCCAGTGGCAGGGCCTGATGGATGCGGGGTCGTCATGGGTGGCTGGATCCGGGCTGATTCCGGGGTTGGGCCTGCACTCTTTCAAGGGGTGGCTGCAAGCAGAATCCTGTCCACGGAATCTGTGGAAAACTCTGCGGAAAAGCCAGAGGGCTTGGGAAATTTCCCTTGTTCTCGGCGAGGTTCCCTGAACTGCCCAAAAAATAGGCACAAGTCCAAGGAACTGAAATCATTCAGTTTTATTATTGCGATTTTGTAAACCCCTGATTGGATTGAAAATTTCTGTTCAGAAAAAGGCGCGTTCCGCAGAGGTGGACAAGTTGACGCGGCGCCATCTGGTGAAAAGCGGTCGACGCAGCGCAATCAGGGGGTGAAACCCTCTCCCGTCGCGTCTGACGGCCCTGCGCGCGAGATCATCAGATCGGGGGTTTTCCAGCCCAGATGCTGGCCGCCGTCGACGGCGAGAAGCTGCCCCGTCACCGCTGGCGCGTCGAGGAAATAGAGGAGTGCCGCGACGATGTCGGCCGGGTTCGCGCCGCGTTCCAGGATCGAGGCGGCGCGTTGCGCGTCGAACTGCGCCGCGCTCTGATGTTCGCCCTTCAGCGTCGATCCGGGGCCGATCGCATTGACCCGCACGTTCGGCGCGAGCGCCCGGGCGGCGGTCTGGGTGAAGGCCCAGAGCCCCATCTTGGCGATCGTATAGCTCATGAATTCGGGCGTGAGCTTTCTTACCCGCTGGTCGAGCATATTGACGATCAGGCCCTGCGCGCGCTTGCCGTCCGGGCCGTCGAGCGCCGGGGGAACCTGCGCCGCGAAACCCTGCGTCAGGACGAAAGGCGCGCGCAGGTTGGTGCCGAGGTTGCGGTCCCAGCTGGCCTTGGTGGCGCTGGCGATATTGTCGTAGTCGAAGGTCGAGGCGTTGTTCACAAGGACCGTCAGCGGGCGGCCGAGCGCCTGCGCAGCGGCCGGGACCAGCCCGGCGAGCGCCGCCTCGTCCAGCAGGTCAGCAGCGTGGGTCGAGGCCTTGACGCCCAGCGCCCGCGCCTCGGCCGCCGTCGCCTCGGCGTCCTCGCGCGAAGAGGAATAATGGATGGCCACATCAAGGCCCCGGCCGGCCAGCGCCAGCGCCATGGCGCGCCCGAGCCTGCGGGCGCCGCCGGTCACAAGGGCCGCACCCCGGCTCATCTGCGCCTCCGGCAGGCACAGGGGCGGCGCCTGCCGCAGTCGGGGCAGAAGGGGCCGGGGCGCCGCCCGCCGGGCAGAAGCCGGCCGACGAACCCCACAACGGCGAGCGTGGCCAGAAGCAGGATGGCGCCCTTGATGAACATCTAGAGCCCGTAGCGCGCCCAGAGGGCCCGCTCCTCGACCGCCGCGACCGCATCGGTCAGAAGGGTCGCACTGATCCGCTGCCAGAAGCGGCGACGCAGGCCATAGGGGCGGAAGCGGACCTTGGGGCCGTAAAGCTCGGTCAGTTTCGGGACCAGGTGGCCGATGCCGTCCGCCAGCCCGACCTGAACCGCCTGCTGGCCCAGCCAGATGTCGCCGGTGAAAAGGTCGCGGTCCTGCGCCAGGCGCGCGCCCCGGCGGGACAGGACCTGTGCCTTGAAGACCTCGTGCATCGGGTCAAGGATCGCGGTCAGGCGGGCCACGTCCTCGGCCCGTTCGGGGCGGAAGGGGTCGAGGAAGCTTTTCGACCGGCCGGCCGTGTGGACGCGGCGTTCGATGCCGTGGCGGGCGATGAAGTCGGGAAAGCCGAAGCCCGCAGAGATGACACCGATCGAACCGACGAGCGAGGCGGGGTCGATCCAGATGTCGTCGGCCGCAGTCGCGAGCCAGTAGCCGCCAGAGGCCGCCACATCCTCGACAAAGGCATGGACGGGGACCTTCAGCTCGACAGCCAGCCGCCGGATGCGTGCCGCAATGAGCGAGGACTGGACAGGCGAGCCGCCGGGAGAGTTCAGGACCAGCGCGACGGCCACGGGGCCGCCCTTGCGGAAGGCGCGCTCGATCACGGGCGCGAGGGCGGCATCGCTGAGCGTAGCACCGCGCCCCGCGGCGGCGATCGTCCCTTGCAGGCGGATGATCGCGACGGTCGGGCGTTTGGGAAGGAAGGGCAGCAGGCGCATAGGCCAGATGTAGGGCCGCTGGTGGCGGGGAGCAATGGGAATGGTGGGGCATGGGCGCGCGGCAGGGGCACACATCGCCGTGCGGGGGTCGCAGGCGGTGCGCATCGCCGTGCGGGGGGGCGCAGAGAGGGCGCCGGAGACTGAAAGAGCCGCCCCGTCTGCACGAAGCGGCTCTCCGAGTTTTAAGGAGATGGTCCAGTTAGGGTGCCCGTTGGGGCGTGTCCCAGCCAGGGTTTTCAGCCGTCGGGTCTGCCCTCAGGCCACGGCCCCCCCGACTGTCCTGACACCTCTCTCCAATATCACTCTCGACACTGGATCACCTCCTTTCATGGGTTGCCGTTATCCACAGGTTGCCATGTGCGTCGCATTTGTCAAAACCTTTTAAGCAGGTCTTTTCGTAAAATTCGCGACGATGAGGCGGAAGGGAGCCAGTCCGAAAAGCGCGATGGCCAGCTTCACGCCCCAGTCGGCGACGGCGAGCGACACCCAGAGGGGGGCAACCGGCCCCTGCCCCAGAAGTGCGACGGGTGCGCTTGCCCAAGAGACATCGCTGCCAGGCTCCAGGAAGGTCAGCGTGGCCGAGAAGGCGATGGTGAAGAAGATCACCGCATCAAGGCTCGATCCCAGAAGGGAAGAGATGAAGGGCGCCTGCCACCAGCGCGGGCTGCGGCGATAGCGGTCGAAGACGAACACGTCCAGAAGCTGGCCGGCCAGGAAGGCAAGGCCCGACCCCAGCGCCACGCGGAAGGTCACGAGCGGGCCGTTGGGCCCGACGATCTGCGAGCCGATGAAGGAACAGGCAAGGCCCACGAGGAAGCCCGCCAGGACCACCCGGCGCGCGGCCTTGGCGCCCTGCAGGCGGTTCGTCAGGTCGTTGACCAGGAAGGACAGGGGATAGGTGAAGGCGCCCCAGGTCAGCCAGTCGTTGTAGAGGTATTGGACAAGGATGTTCGAGGCCACCACGATGGCGGCCATCGCAAGGATGCCGGGCAGAAGTCGGGTCATGTCAGGGTCCGTTTTGTCAAGGTCGCGGAGACTTGGCCCACCGGCTGGCAGGCAGCGGGGCTTTATGCCCCGCGCGGGCACCGGTCAAGGGATTTGGTTGGGCGCCGCCAGCGGGCGCAGCCGGGGGGGCGCACAGCCGGGGGGGCCGCTAGTCGGGCAGGCGCAGCTCGGTCAGGCGGCTGTCCTGTGCTTCCAGGAAATTGTCGTCGCTGACGATGAGCGCGCGAAGCCCGTCGGGACCTTGCCAAAGCGCCATTCCCTCGTAGTTCGGCTCGGTCCCGGCGCGGGTCCGCCACAGGGTTTCGTCCCTCGTCGGGCCGTTTTCCCCCAGGGTCAGGCGGCGAAGGCGGGTCTGAAAGCCCATGAGCGGCCAGAAGTCCCGTTCCAGCACATAGAGCCGCCCGTCAGGTCCGAAGGCCGCGTCGACGGGGCGGAACGAACGTTCGCCCGTCAGGGTAAAGGGTTGGGTCCAGCCTTTTCCATCATAGCGGAAGGCGGGAATGCGCGGGCTGCCTGCGATCGGGCCTTCGGGGAAGGTCAGGAAGGCCCCGTCGGGGGCGAGCGCCAGCGCCTCGAGGCTGTCGTTCGGGGCAAGGTCGGCGAAGGGGCGCGGCACAGGAAGCGTGGCGACGATCTGGCCGCCGGAGGTGAAGATGGCGACGCGGTGGAGCCCTTCGAACGACACCGCCAGAAGGCCCGAAGGCAGGATGCGCAGCCCTTCGCTGTCCGACCAGGGAGGAGCGAGCGGTTGCCCCGCGCGGTTCCTCAGGGGCGTCGGCCGGGCATCGAGCGTCAGGGCAGCGATGTCGCCGGCGGCCGTGCGCCGGATGTCGGCGCCGATCACGAAGCCCTTGTCCGACAGTAGGATCAGGCGGCTGCCGTCGGGCGTCAGGTCCAACCCCGAAAAACCGCCGATGGGCGTGCCGTCCGGCGTGGCGCGCGGCAAGTCGGTCCGGTCGATGACGGTGGCCCCTGGCTCCACGCCCATGGCCGCCGCCGCCCACGCGCCCAGAAGCGCCGCGCCGATGAGGCACCGGAGGGCGCGGCCTGCGGTCACGGCGAGGTCAGGACGCCGGTGCAGGCCTTGGGCAGTTCCGCCATCACATAGTCGCGCGGGCCGCGCACCTTCTTGCCGGGCGGCTTGGGGTGCTTCAGCTCTTCGAGGTAGGTCGTGACCCACCAGGTCAGGCTGTCGTCGCAGCCGTTGCCGCCGTTCGAGATTTCGGAGACCGAGGGTTTCTGGGTCTGGCACAAAGTCGAGCCTGGGGGACATTTGAGGCGGACGTGGAAATGGTCGTGATGGCCGTAGATCGGTCGAATCTTCTGAAGCCATCCGGTGTCGGCGGCGGTCGCGGTCTGGCACATGGCGATCTTGACCGCCGCCGCGACGAAGATCCGGTCGACGCGGGGGTCAGAGGCCGCCATCTGCAAAAGCGCCGCGTGCGAGGGCGTCCAGTTGCGGTTGACGCTGCGCTGGTCGTCGGTGCGCACGATGGTGGCGCTCAGCTTCTCGCGCTGCTTGGCGGTCAGATCGAGGCTCGGCGGCGGCGTATACCAGATGTCCACGTCGAGCCCGGTCTGGTGGCTCAGATGGCCCGAAGGGCTCGGCCCCCCGCGCGGCTGGGCCATGTCGCCGACGTAAAGCCCCCGCCAGCCGACACGGGTCGCGGCGGCCGACAGATCCTCGATATAACTCACCAGCGACGGCTGGCCCCAGTTGCGGTTGCGCGACAGCCGCATGGCCTGCCAGGTCGGCCCCGTCTCGGGCAACTGCACCATCCCCGCGCCACAGCCGCGCGCGTAGCTGCCTACGGCCTCTGACGGCTGGTCGGACGGGCCGGGAACCTTGGAAAACAGCGAGGCCGCCGTCGGTTCGGCGATGGCCTGCGCCCCGAGTGCCAGGGCCAGAACCCCCGCTGCCAAGCCTGCAAGAACGCGCATCAGGGCCCCCTTTCGCCCAACGGTCGCACCCATTTGAGCAGAACGAGGCCGACAAGAAAAAGGGCGATCAGCGGCACCGAAATGCCGATGCGCTGGCTTTCGCTGATGGCCGTGGTGATCGCGATCAGGAAGGGCGCGATGAAGGCCGTGGCCTTGCCCGACAGCGCGTAAAGGCCAAAGGATTCCGTCGCCTTCTCGGGCGTGGTGTGGAAGACCATCATCGTCCGGCTGGCCGATTGCAGCGTGCCGCCGGCGGCGCCGATCAGGCAGCCGCAGACGTAGAAGATGATGTCAGCCTGACCGGGCGCCAAGGGCATGCCGTAGATCTGGACCGGGTCCATCCCGGCGATCACCAGGCAGACCAGGATCAGGGTCCACATCGACAGCTTGATGACCGGCAGCGGTCCGCGCGCCGAATCCCACTTGCCGCCGAGCCAGGAAAAGAGCGTCGCGGCAATCGCGCCGACGATGCCGAAGACGCCGATCTTGATGATCGACCAGCCAAGGACGCCGCTCGCGTAGATGCCCCCGAAGGCATAAAGCGCGTTCAGCGCGTCGCGGTAGAACATCGACGAGATGAGGTGCGCGCCAAGGCTGACGCGGGTCCTGAGCGACAGGATCAGCCGCCAGAGGTCGCGCAGTGCCCCGCCGATGTGAAAGCGGCGGGCGGCGCGCTTCGGTTCCTTCACCCAGAGGAAGAAGGGGACCATGAAGATGACATACCAGATCGCCGTGAAGGGGCCGACCGAGCGCGTGCCCTCCTGCGCCGCGCCGTCGAGGCCCAGCGCAGGCGGCTTGCCCAGCATCGTCAGGCCCGTCGTCGGGCTGTCGACGAAGAAGGCCAGCATGATCGCCAGCGCGATGATGCCGCCCAGGTAGCCGAAGGCAAAGCCAGAGCCCGAAACGCGGCCCATGTCCTCGTCCCCGGTCAGGTCGGGCATCATGGCGTTGGTGAAGATCGTCGCGAACTCCATCCCGATCAGGCCGACGCCGAACCAGACCAGCGCCATCAGGATGTCGGGGTTCTGCGGCGTCAGATACCAGACCGCCCAGGCGCCGACGACATAGAGGATGGAAAAGAACCAGACCCAGCCCGTGCGCCGGCCGCTCTGATCCGCGACAGCGCCGAGGATCGGGGCCAGAAGTGCTATGAGAACGCCCGAGATGGTCTGCCCGTAACCCCAGGCGCTTTGCGCGGCGGCGTGGGCGGCGGTGTCGCTCAGGCCCTGGCCCAGGTAGTAGTTCGCGGCCACCTGCGCGAAATAGGGGCCGAAGACGAAGGTCAGCATCAGGGTGCTGTAGGGCTGGCTCGCCCAGTCGAAGAACCACCAGCCCCAGATCTGCTTTCTTGCCGAAACCGCCATCCTGTCCCCCGAATGCGCGGGCCTTCGAACCCGAATGCCCGCCGAGCCTGATTTCCCCCGGCCATTGGGCGCGATGAAGCCCGAAAGGCCACCCGCGCGCAAGGCGGATCGGGGGCGCCTCAGCCGATCGTGTCCAGTCCGGGCGGCGCGGCGGGCGGCCAGGGGCGCGCCTCTTCCGCTGCGATCCAGTCCGTGACCCAGCCGGGCAGCGCGGGACTTTCGACCGGGTGGCCGAGGGCCGTCAGGACGCGCGCCGGGGCGACGATGCCCGCCCTGTCGGTGACGGCCGAGCGCAGAAGGATCTGGCTCAGGCACTGGCCGTGGCGCCACATCGACTGGTCCATGTAGATGAAACGCGCGTCCCAACCGATCACGCGGCTTGCCATCGTGAAGCGGTCGAAGGCCCGGACCCGGCGGCGGTAGCGGACCGAGGCGCCGGCGACCGCCATGCCCCAGCCTTCGCGCTTCAGGACCTGGCCAAGCCCGGTGCGGATCGCCATGGGCACGCGGCCAAGGTCGTAGAGCGTCAGCGTGCGGCCGTTGTTCAGTTCGGCGAAGATGTCGAGGTCCCAGGGCCAGCAGATGTGGCGCGACAGGTGCCAATCGGTGATCGCAAGGGGCGCGCCGCCCCGGTGCAGCACGATTTCCTTCAGCATGCGGACGAACGGATACATCCTGTGCCCCCCCTATCGGGCGACTGTCGGGCGCCGGCCGGGCGCCGGCCGGGCGCTTTTCGGCCGTGACGCGCCACGGTCCCAAGGTCAAGCGCGACGTGACGGCAGGGGGCGAAGTCAGGGTGGCGAAGTGAGGGGGCGGTTGCGTCCGTCGGGCGTTGCGCTTACCTGTGTCGGCGATCCGTCCCCTGCCCCTCGCGCGAGTTCCGCATGTCTCACGTCATCGACGCCGTCTTTCTTTTCCTGCGCCTGATCTTCTACGTCATCATCGCGCAGGTCATCCTGTCCTGGCTTCTGAATTTCAACGTCCTGAACCTGCGCCAGCCGACCGTCGCCCGCATCTGGGACATGACGAACCGCGTCCTGGCGCCAGTCTACAACCCGATCCGCCGCGTCCTGCCCACGGCTGCCGGGTTCGACTTCACGCCGATGGTCGTCATCATCGGCATCCTGCTTCTGGAAAAGCTGATCGTCGGGCTGACCGGCTATTACCCGGCCTTCTGAGGCGCAGGATGACCGACGCCCGCGCGCTTCTGGCCGAGGTCTTTGGTTATGACGCCTTTCGTCCCGGCCAGGAAGAGATCGTGGCGGCGGTGGCGCTTGGCCGGCCGACGCTGGCGATCATGCCGACGGGCGGGGGGAAGTCGCTCTGCTTCCAGCTGCCCGCGCTGATGCGCGCGGGGGTGACGGTCGTCATCTCTCCGCTCATCGCGCTGATGCGGGACCAGGTGCGCGCCTTGCGGGCGGCGGGAGTCGAGGCGGGGGCGCTGACGTCCGCCAACAGCGAGGCCGAGACGGAAGAGGTCTTTGCCGCGCTCGATGCCGGGCGGATGAAGCTCCTTTACCTCGCGCCCGAACGGCTGGGCCTCTCTGGCACGATCCAGATGCTGAAGCGTGTCGGCACCCGCCTCATCGCGGTCGACGAGGCGCACTGCGTCAGCCAGTGGGGCCATGACTTCCGGCCCGACTATCTGCGGATCGGCGAGTTGCGCCGGGCGCTCGACGTGCCGCTTGCCGCCTTCACCGCGACGGCGGATGAAGAGACGCGGGCGGAAATCGTCACCCGGCTTTTCGGCGGCGAGGCGCCCGCGACCTTCCTCAAGGGCTTTGACCGGCCGAACATCCACCTGGCTTTTGCGGTGAAGGACCAGCCGCGCCGCCAGATCCTGGACTTCGCGGCCGCGCGCCGGGGCCAGTCCGGCATCGTCTATACCGCGAGCCGCGCCCGGACCGAGGTTCTGGCCCAGGCGCTGCGCGAGGCGGGCCATGCCGCCTGCCACTATCACGCCGGGATGGAGGGCGACGACCGGCGCGAGGCCGAGGCGCGGTTCCAGCGCGAGGATGGGCTTATCGTCGTGGCGACCGTCGCCTTCGGCATGGGGATCGACAAGCCGGACATCCGCTGGGTAGCGCATGCCGACCTGCCGAAGTCGATCGAGGCCTATTATCAGGAAATCGGCCGGGCGGGTCGCGACGGGGCGCCGGCCGAAACGCTGACGCTTTTTGGTCCCGACGACATAAGGCTGAGGCGCGCCCAGATCGACGAAAGCGCGGCGCCCGGCGAACGGAAGGCCGCCGATCACGCGCGGCTCAATCACCTGCTGGGCCTGGCCGAGGCCGTGGCCTGCCGCCGGCAGATCCTGCTTTCGTATTTCGGCGAGCCGTCCGAGCCCTGCGGCGCCTGCGACCTTTGCGATGCACCGCCCGAGACGTTCGACGCGACCGAGGCGGCGCGGATGGCCCTGTCGGCGATCCTGCGCACGGGCGAAAGCTTCGGCGCGGGGCATCTGATCGACATCCTTCTGGGGTCCGAGACGGAGAAGGTGCGCGCGCGGGGGCACGCCGCCTTGCCGACCTTCGGCGTCGGGCGCGGGTTCCAGCGGCCGGAATGGCAGGCGATCTTCCGCCAGCTTGCGGGGCGCGACCTGATCCGACCGGACGCCGAACGCCATGGCGCCTTTCGCATGACGGAAGCCGCGCGACCGATCTTGAGGGGCGAAGAGGGGCTGGTGCTTCGTCGCGACACGATCCGCGCCGCGCGGGGGACGACGGTGGTGAAGGCTCTGGTGAGCGAGGAGGACGCGCCGCTTCTGTCGGCGCTCAGGGCCAAGCGGCGGGCGCTGGCCGAGGCGGCGGGGATGCCGGCCTACATCGTCTTTCCCGACCGGACCCTGATCGAGATGGCCGAGCGACGGCCCGAAACGCTCGACCAGATGGCGCGGATTTCGGGGGTTGGGGCGAAGAAGCTCGAAAGCTACGGCGCGGCTTTCCTCTCTGTCATCACCGGGGCGTCCGAGCCCGTTCATCCTGCGCGGCGCAAGATCGCAGGGCGGGCGGCGGGGCCGCTTTACGACCGGCTGGAGGCGGCTGCGCGCGATCTGATGCGCGGCGAGGGCGGAACGGACAAGCCCATGAGCCTCAGCCCCGCCCTGTTGCGCCGCATCGCCGAGGGGCGGCCCGCGACCGAGGCCGCACTCTCGCGCCATCTCGACGCGGCACAGGCCGAGCGATTCGGCGCGAGCCTTCTGGCGACGATCCTGGACGAGGAATAGGGCGGGACGGAGGGTCGGGCGGGATCAGGAAACGCACCGCGTTTCCCCCGGCCGTGTGGGAACGATTCCGCTGGACCGCTGATGTCATGAACCTGCATAGGCCAGCGCCTGCCCCGGTGGGCGCGAAGCGCCCGCCATGGGCGGGGCGGGCGCTGGCCGATGGCCTTTGGGCCATCGGCCGGGGCAAAAGACAAAGCCATCGCATGGCAGAGGCGATGGCCTCTGCCAGCCGGATCGACAGCCCCCCTAAGGCCGCCGCACGCCCAGAAAGCTCGCTGCCCCATCCTCGCGCGCAATGCGGGCCATGGCGTCCGCGCGCCCCTCGATCGTGACGGCCATGGCGGCGCCGTTCGCGTGGATGATCCGCGCCTCGTCGAGCGCGAGCGCCACATGGCCCTTCCAGAACAGAAGGTCATTGCGCCGCAGCGGCTCGGACGGGCCGAGCAGCCGCCCGACCGAGGCCCATTGCAGGTCGCTGTCGCCCGGACAGGTGATGCCGCAGGCCAGAAGCGCCGCCTGCGCCATGCCCGAACAGTCGATCCCCGCCCGCGAGTTGCCCCCCCACAGATAGGGCGAGCCAAGGAAGGTCAGCGCGACCTCTGCCGGATCGGTCCGCAGCGTGCCTTCGGGCGCAAGATGGACAGCGGGAAGGTAGAAGCCATCGCGCGTGACGGCGAAGCGGCCCTCTGTCCCCACGACCTCGACCCGTGCGCCGAAGGGCAGCCAGCCGATTTGGCGGTGCTTGATCGTGGGCGTGGCGTAAAGGATGGTCGCGGGCGCGTCCACGCGGTGGGTGACGGGGTGGTCCCCGGTCAGGTCACCTGCGGCAAGCCAGCCGCAAAAGCCGTCCTTGTCCGCCCAGACGAAGGCGTGGCGGTCGGTCCGGTCGATCACTGTCACGCGCTCACCGGCCAGAAGCTGGCGGTCGCGCGGGCCGTCTGGCCTGACCAGCAGGTCTGTGACGGGGCGGGCGACGCGGGCGGGCGTGCCTTCGGTCCAGGCCGGCGCCTCGATCCGGCCCTTGAGCGAGACGTGGGCCACGCGCGCGGTGGCGGGCGTCAGGCGGCGGTCGGGCCCGGTCATTCGAACCCCCGTTCGATCGCGCCCAGAAGCGCCCGCGCGCCCTGCCCGACACCGCCCTTCGGCCGGCCTGGCAAGGCGTTCGGCTGCCAGGCGTAGATGTCGAAGTGGGCGTAGCGCGGCGTGTCGGTCACGAAGCGGCGAAGGAAGAGTGCCGCAGTGATCGAGCCCGCAAAGCCGTAGCCCGGCGCATTGTCCAGGTCTGCAATGTCGGGCTCGATGACGCTTTCGTAGGGCGCCCAGAAGGGCAGGCGCCAGACCGGGTCGGCCGCTGCCGCACCCGCCTCTGACAGGGCAGCGGCGAGCGGTTCGTCATCGGTGTAGAAGGGTGCGAGGTCCGGCCCGACCGCCGTGCGCGCGGCCCCGGTCAGGGTCGCCATCGACACGATGAGGTCTGGCCTTCCGGCGTCCGCCAGCGCCAGCGCATCGGCCAGAACCAGGCGCCCCTCGGCGTCCGTATCATTGACCTCGACCGTCAGGCCCTTGCGGCTGGTCAGAATGTCCTTCGGTTTCAAGGCATTGCCGCCGATGACATTCTCGACCGCCGGGATCAGGACGCGCAGCTGGACCCGCGCCTTCAGCTCCATCAGGATGCGCGCAAGGCCAAGGACGGTCGCGGCTCCGCCCATGTCCTTCTTCATCAGCCCCATGTAGCTGCCGGTCTTGATGTTGAGCCCGCCGGTGTCGAAACAGACACCCTTGCCGACCAGCGTGACCCTGGGTCCCTCGGTCCCCCAGCCAAGGTCGATCAGCCGCGGCGCGCGGGGCGAGGCGCGGCCCACCGCCTCGATCATCGGGAAACCTTCGGCGAGCGCGGGGCCCTTGGTCACCGTGACCGTCGCGCCGAACTCGGCGGCAAGGGCGCGCGCGGCGGCCTCCAGTTCAGCCGGCCCCATGTCGGCTGCGGGCGTGTTGACCAGATCGCGGGTCAGCGCCTCACCGGCGGCAAGCGCGCGGATGCGGTCGGCGTCCACGCCCTTAGGCGCGACGAGGCGGGCGGCGGTCGCCTTGCCCGGCTTGTAGCGGGTGAAGCGGTAGCCCGCGAAAAGCCAGCCGAGCGCGGCCTCTTGCGCCTCGGCCGGGGTCAGCTTGCCCTCGATGCGCCAGAGCCCGTCCGGCAGTCCGGCGGCGGCACTCGCGAAGGGAAAGCGCGTCCGGGCGCGGGATTTCGCCGTGCCCAGGCCGAAGAGGGCGGCGTCGGGCGTGCCATCCGGCCCCGGCAGCAGGCAGAGCTGGCCAAGCGCCCCGGTGAAACCCTGCGCCTTTGCCCAGGCGCGCTGCGCCTCCGGCAGCCGGGCAAGACCCGCTTCGGCCTCTGCCTCGGGCAGGGCATGGACCGGACGGGCGCTGCCGTCATCCTTGGTCACCAGTTCGGTCATCTCGGCCTCCGTCCGCTGCGCCCCGGCACACTAGCCGCGTGGCGACCGAGGGCAAGGGGCGGCGCAAACGGGGCGCGGACAGGGTTTGCCTTCCCGCGAAAGGGCTTTACAGAAGAGCGACCGAACAGGAGACAGCGCATGATCCCCGCCCGCCCCCTGCCCACATACCTCGTGCAACGCTATGCCGGCTGGCGCGCGACGACCTGGGCCGAAAACCGCAGCTGGTATCGCCGCCTGGCCGAGGATGGCCAGCATCCGCGCGCCATGGTGATTTCCTGCTGCGATTCGCGGGTGCATGTGACCTCGATCTTCGGGGCCGACCAGGGCGAATTCTTCATCCACCGCAACATCGCGAACCTCGTGCCGCCGCACAAGCCCGACGGCGAACACCACGGCACCTCGGCCGCGCTGGAGTTCGGGGTGATGGCGCTGCGCGTGCCGCATCTGATCGTCCTTGGCCATTCCGGTTGCGGGGGCATCAAGGGCTGCAACGACATGTGCCTTGGCCACGCGCCCGAACTCGAGGACCGGTCGAGCTATGTGGGCCGCTGGATGGACATGCTGCGCCCGAGCTTCGAGACGGTGCGCGACATGGCCGACGAGCGCGAGCGGCTGAAGGCGCTCGAGCAGCTGGCGGTGGTGGTGAGCCTCGAAAACCTGATGACCTTCCCTTTCGTCAGGTCGGCCGTCGAGTCCGGCGACCTGTCGCTGCACGGGCTCTGGAACGACATTTCGGATGGAACGCTGCTGCAATACGACCCGGCGAAACCGGACTTCCAGAACGTGGGCGGCTGACCCCGCGCGCCGTCCGGCATTGACGGGATCTTAAGGGCTTTGCGCGAGCCTTCGCGGCATGGAGAAACTCTGCCCCGTCACGCTTTCGCTTTCGCATGACCTCCTCAGGGCCGTGGGCCGGGCCGCGCGCGGCGCGGCGGTGGCGCCGTCGGTCCTGGTGATGCGGCTTCTGGCGCAGATCCTGCTCGGGACCGCGATCGAAGAGGCGCGGGTCCGGCTCGCGCTTGCCACCGCGACCGGCTGGGCGGACCTTCAGGCGCGGCTCAGGGCGGACGGCTTCTGCCTGAGGGAGGCGGGGGCGGGGCTGGATCTTTGCCGCTGGCCGTCCGGGCAGCCGGTGATCCCCCTGACGGCGCTCGGCGACAGCCGGGTGGGCCTGGCGCTGCGCTTCGGCATCGACTTCCCGCCGGACGGACGCGGGCCGCCCCCGCGCGCGCCGCCCGTGGCATTTCAGAGCCGCAGGCGGGCGGCGGCCGCCGCAGATCGTCCCGCGCGCCTTGCCCGGAATGCAAACGGCCCCCGCGTGACAGCAGGGGCCGGAGCGCGGTCGTAACGGATGCGCGGGCGGGTCAGCCCTTTTTCAGGCAGCGCGACCCCAGAAGCTCGGCGATCTGCACGGCGTTCAGCGCCGCGCCCTTGCGCAGGTTGTCGGACACGCACCAGAGCGAGAGGCCGTTCTCGATCGTCGAATCCTGGCGCACCCGGCTGACGAAGGTGGCATATTCGCCAACACTTTCGATCGGCGTGATGTAGCCGCCGGGTTCGCGCTTGTCGATAAGCATGACGCCCGGCGCCTCGCGCAGGATGTCCTGCGCCTCCTGCCAGTCGAGGAATTCCTCGGTCTCGATGTTGATCGCCTCGGAATGGCCGACGAAGACTGGCACGCGCACGCAGGTCGCGGTGACCTTCACCTTGGGGTCGAGGATCTTCTTCGTCTCGGCCACCATCTTCCATTCTTCCTTGGTCTCGCCCGAGTCGAGGAAGACGTCGATATGGGGGATGACGTTGAAGGCGATCTGCTTGGTGAACTTCTTCGGCGCAACCTCCTGCCCCGGGACGTAAAGCCCCTTGGTCTGGTCCCAAAGCTCGTCGATGCCCTCCTTGCCCGCGCCCGAGACGGACTGGTAGGTGGCGACGACGATGCGCTTGATGCGCGCGCGGTCATGGATCGGCTTCAGCGCCACGACCATCTGCGCGGTCGAGCAGTTGGGGTTGGCGATGATGTTGCGCCTGGAATAGCCCGTGATCGCGTCCGGGTTCACCTCGGGCACGATCAGCGGCACGTCGGGGTCGTAGCGGTAGAGCGACGAGTTGTCGATCACCACGCAGCCCGCCGCGGCGGCCTTCGGCGCATAGATCTTCGTCGCATCGGACCCGACCGCGAACAGCGCGATGTCCCAGCCGGTGAAGTCGAACGTGTCGAGGTCCTTGGTCTTCAGGGTCTTGTCGCCAAAGCTGATCTCGGTGCCGAGCGACTTGCGGCTCGCCAGCGCGACGATCTCGTCGACGGGGAATTCCCGCTCGTCGAGGATGTTCAGCATTTCACGGCCCACGTTCCCCGTGGCGCCGGCAACTACGACCCTGTAGCCCATCTTCGGCCTCCTTCTTCCGCGCCGAGCGTTAGCGCAGAAGGCCCGTCCGGGAAAGGGCTAATGCTGCGATTGCAAAAAGCCCCCCTGCCCCGCCGGAACATGCGTTCGCGCAGTCAGCCGAACCGAACCCTCGGATCGCGCGCGGCCAGCGCTTCGACGAAGGCGCGCTCGGCCGGGAAGGCGTGGGGCACCTGCACGGCCGTCCGGCGGCCAGAGAGAGAGAGCGAGGCGAAGAAATCGAAGCCGTAAAGCGTCAGGCCTTCAAGCGCGCTTTGCGCCAGTAGGTCGATCATCATCAACCCGGTCGTCGGCGGCGCACCGAGCGTCGCGGTCAGCCGGGCGATGTCGGGCAGGGGTTGCAGGTAGAAGCCCGGCGAGGTCGCGACCGCATAGCTCAGCCGCTTCCGTTTGGGCGACATCCAGAGGATCCGCTCGGGGTCGATCCGGGCAAGGTCGGGCCTCGGGATCGAGGTGGCAAGAGCCAGCCAGTCGGTGCGGCAGCCGTGGCTTTCCGCCGCAGGCATCGGCGCGCGATTGATGCGGATCACGAGGTCGGCCGCCTCGATCCTGGGGCCGGCATCGGTATCGGCCAGCGCCCGGGCGTTGCCGACAAGGGCCACCGACTTGCCCTGCACTTCCGCGAAAAGGTCCGCGCGCGGCACGGACAGGGCCGCGAGCGGGCCCTCTTGCCGGAGCGTGCGGGCAAGAAGGAAGCCGAGGGGTGTCACGATGTCAGCCCCGGCTTCTCGCGGTCCAGCATCTCGCGGTAGATCCGGACGATCGTCTCGGCCTCGCCCTCGATCCGGTGCTGCGCCTCGACCTTGGCGCGCGCCCTTGGCCCGGCTGCGGCGAGTGCGGCGGGGTCGTCGAGCCAGCTTGCGAGCGCGGCGGTCAGGGCCGCCGCATCGTCGCGGGGAACCAGGCTGCCAGTGTCGCCGTCGGCCACCAGCGCCTCGAACGCCCCGACACGAGAGGCAACGACGGGAACGCCCGACGCCATCGCCTCCAGGGGGGTCAGGCCGAAGCCTTCCCAGCGGGCAGGCGCCACGAAGAGGTCAAGTGCGGCGTAAAAGTCCGGCACCTCCTCCCACGGGCGCTCGCCCAGGAAGCGGATGCGGTCGGAAAGGCCGGCGGCGGCAATCCGGGCCAGTTCGGCCTCGTAGAATCCGCGCTGGTCGTCGGTCACGCGGCCGGTGAAGATGACCTGCACCTTCGGCCGACCGGGCAGGAGCGCCAGCGCGGCATCGACCAGAAGGTCGACGCCCTTCTGCGCACGGATGCGGCCGAAGCAGCCGATGAGCGTCGCCTCCGGGTCAAGGCCAAGCCTGCGCCGCAGCGCCGCCTTGTCGGGCGCGGGGCGGAAGGTCCTGGTATCGACGCCGTGCATGACGACGGTCGCGGGAAGGTCGAGGTAGCTCGCGGCCTGCGGCGAGGTGGCGATGATCCGGTCCATGCGCGCCAGAAGCCAGCGGGTGAAGCCGGTATGGCGGCGCTGCGCGGCCGAGGTGAACAGAAGCGTGAAGCGCCGCCGGAAGATCCGCGTCAGGATCAGACCCAGCGCCATTTCCGTATTGCGCCGCGCGTGCCAGACCCTGAGCCGGTCGCGTGGCAGGGTGAACGTCCGCCAGAGCGGCAGGTGCGGCAGGTCGGGCGGCAGTCCGGGGCCGGTGCTGGCGATGCCGATCATCCGCGACTGGATCGGGATCAGGCGCACGATCGTCGTCGTCACGCCCGAAAGCCGCCGCTTGAGGTTCGGGGCGATGACCGCGATGTCGGCGATCGGCGGGGGCGCCGACATCAGGCGACCCGCACGGCGCCAAGCGAGTTCGGGCTGGCCTCGGTCACTCGGACGCGGACCAGATCGCCGGGGCGCGCCTCCGGGTCGTGAACATGGACGGCGAAAAGATGGTCGGACTTGCCGCCCATCTGGCCGGGAAGCCGGCCCGGCTTTTCGTAAAGGACGGTCGTCTCGCGCCCGACCATGGCCTGTTGCGCCGCGCGTTGCTGGGCGGTCAGCAGGGCCTGCAGCTCCTGCAGCCGCGCATCGGCAACGGCGTCGGGCACCGGCGCGCGGTCGGCGGCGGGGGTGCCGGGGCGGGCGGAATATTTGAAGCTGAAGGCCGCGCCGTAGCCCACCGCCCGGATCAGGTCGAGCGTGGCGGCGAAGTCCGCGTCCGTCTCACCCGGGAAACCCACGATGAAGTCCGAGGTCAGAAGGATGTCGGGCCGCGCGGCGCGGATGCGCTCGATCAGCCGCAGGTAGTGTTCGGCGGTGTGCTTGCGGTTCATGGCCTTCAGGACGCGGTCGGACCCGGATTGCACCGGCAGGTGCAGGTAGGGCATCAGCTTCGGCTCGTCGCCATGGGCCGCGATCAGGTCGTCGGCCATGTCGTTGGGGTGGCTCGTCGTGTAGCGGATGCGGGCGATCCCCTCGATCCGCGCCAGCTCGCGGATCAGGCGGGCGAGCGTCAGGCCCTCGCCATGGTAGGCGTTGACGTTCTGGCCCAGCAGCGTGATTTCGCGCACGCCCTTGTCGGCCAGGCGGCGGGCCTCGTCCAGGATGCGGGTCGCGGGGCGGCTGACTTCGGCGCCGCGGGTATAGGGGACGACGCAGAAGGCGCAGAACTTGTCGCAGCCTTCCTGCACGGTCAGGAAGGCCGAGGGCCTGAGGTTTGCGGCCGGTCGGTCGGGCAGGTGGTCGAACTTGTCTTCGGCCGGGAAATCCGTGTCGACGGACTTGGTTCCCGCCTCGGCGGCGCGGGCCATGGCGGGCAGGCGGTGGTAGCTTTGCGGGCCGACGACCAGGTCGACCAGCGGCATCCGCCGCAGGATCTCTGCCCCTTCGGCCTGCGCCACGCAGCCAGCCACACCGATCTTCAGCCCCGGCTTTTCGGCCTTCAGCGCCTTCAGGCGGCCAAGGTCGGAATAAAGCTTCTCGGACGCCTTCTCGCGGATGTGGCAGGTATTCAGCAGGACCATGTCGGCCTCGTCCGCGCTCGCGGCCGGCGCATAGCCTTCGGCGCCCAGGGCTTCGGCCATGCGCTCGCTGTCATAGACGTTCATCTGACAGCCGTAGGTCTTGATGAAAAGCTTCTTGGCGTCGGCCATGGTCTGTTCCGGGGGTCTGAGCGCCGTCCTATCCCAAAGGGGCGCAACCCGCAATCAAGGGCCGCAATCAAAGGCCGCACTCAAAGGGCACACTTGAACAGGCGCCCGCTTGGCGGTTTGATGGCCGGAAGTCGGAGGAATGATGCGGTTTTCATCGGTCGAGGCGTTCGGGCGCGAAGGGCGCGCGCATCTGGCGAAGGGGCCGGTCGCGCTGATCTTCGCCGAGGACGGGGTCGAACTTGGCTCGACGCTGACCCATTGCGCGGGCCTGGGGTTCGCCGCGACCGTCGTCCTGCACCCGCCGGGGCTCGAGATGCCGGCCGAGGCTGAGGGGCTGGCGCAGGTCGTCTGCGACATGGACGGACCGGGGAACGGGCCGGGGGGCATCGCCGCCACGCTCAGCCGGATCTTCGCAGCCGCGCCCGCCGGAACCTGGATCTACTGGGGCTTCAACGCGGAATATCTCTTCTTTCCCTTCTGCGAGACGCGATCCGTCGGCGAGCTTCTGGCCTTTCATGGCGAAGAACGGCGCGCGGCGATGATGGCCACGGTCGTCGACCTTTATGCGGGCGACCTGGACCGCTTTCCCGACGGGGTCGATCGGGGGGCGCCCCTGTTCGACGGGCGGGGCTATTATGCGCTCGACCGCTACGGGGCGGACGGGGTGCAGCTCGAGCGGCAGGCCGACATCTTCGGCGGCCTGCGCTGGCGGTTCGAGGATCATGTGCCCTGGACGCGGCGGCGGATCGACCGGGTGGCGCTGGTCCAGACCGCGCCGGGGCTTGTCATGCGCCCCGACCTCACCCTGTCGGACGAAGAGCGCAACACCAGCGCCTGCCCCTGGCACCGCAACCTGACGGCGGCGATCCTGTCCTTCCGCGCGGCCAAGGCGCTGCGCTCTAGCCCCCGGTCGCGCCCCTTGGTCCGCGATTTCCGCTGGTCGGGCTCGGTCCCCTTCGGCTGGTCGTCGCGCGAGCTGATGGAGCGTGGACTGATGGAGCCGGGGCAGTGGTTCTGACGGCGCAGTGGTTCTGACGGCGCAGTGGTTCTGACGGCGCAGTGGTTCTGACGGCTCGGGCCCGGCCGCCGTCAGCCCCGCTTCAGGCGGATGACCACGTCAACGCGGGCGATCTCGGTGCCCCTGGGCGGCGTCGGAAGGCGGGCGATGTCAAGCTCGGCGGCGGGGGCGTCGGTCAGCTCGGCCGTCTCTTCCCAGTAGAAGTGCGGGTGGTCGTCGAGCCTTGTGTCGAAGTAACTGCCCATGCCGTCGACCGTGATCTCGTGCATGAGGCCCGCGGTGCAGAAGGCGCGCAGCGTGTTGTAGACGGTGGCGAGCGACACGGCCTCGCCCTTGGCCCTTGCAGCGGCGAACAGGGTCTCGGCGGTCAGGTGCCGGTCGCGACCGTCACCGACCAGAAGGACCGCGAGCGCCAGCCTTTGCCGCGTCGGGCGCAGGTCGGCCCGCGCGAGCCAATCGGTCGCACGGCTCAGGGCCTGGCTGTCGGGGCGGGCATCCATGGGCGGTTCCTTGTCCTTTTCCCAATATAGGACGGAAATGGGCGGCGTTTCAACGCCCCTGCCCTATCGCGCCTTCGGCCCCGCCCCTTGCCCCGATGACGCACAGAATGTTACAGGGGCTGAAATGAACCGCGAGCGAAGGCAGGCCCGATGACGCTGTATCCCACGAGCTTTTCACGGGACGATCTTCTGAAATGCGCGAGGGGCGATCTGTTCGGGCCAGGTAATGCCCAGCTGCCCGAACCGCCGATGCTGATGATGGACCGCATCACCGAGATATCGGGCGACGGCGGCCTGCACGGGCAGGGCCATGTGGTGGCCGAATTCGACATCACCCCCGACCTGTGGTTCTTCGCCTGCCACTTCCCGGGCAACCCGATCATGCCGGGCTGCCTTGGCCTTGACGGGCTTTGGCAGCTCACCGGCTTCAACCTCGGTTGGCGGGGATGGACCGGGCGCGGCTATGCGCTTGGCGTGGGAGAGGTGAAGTTGACGGGCATGGTGCGCCCGGACCGCAAGATGATCCGCTATTTCGTCGACTTCACCAAGGCGATCCAGACCCGCCGGCTGACCATGGGTGTCGCCGACGGACGGGTCGAGGCCGATGGCGAGACGATCTATCTGGTCAAGGACATGAAGGTCGCGCTGTCGGCCGCCTGAGGCCCCCGCACCACCAAAGGAAGGAAAGGCCATGCGCCGCGTCGTCATCACCGGAATCGGCATCATTTCGCCCATCGGAAATTCCGCGGCCGAGGTCGAAGCCTCGCTCCGCGCGGGCAAGTCCGGGATCGTCTTTGCCCCCGACTATGCGGAACACGGCTTCCGCAGCCAGGTGAAGGGCCAGCCGAACATCGTGCTTGAGGACCATATCGACAAGCGCAACCTGCGCTTCATGGGACCGGGGGCGGCCTACAATTTCCTGGCCATGGAACAGGCCATCGCCGACAGCGGGCTTGAAGAGGCCGACATCTCGAACGACCGCACCGGCCTCATCATGGGATCGGGCGGACCGTCCACTTCGAACTTTTTCGTGGCCTTCGACACGGTCATCAACAAGGGCGCGCCGAAGAAGATGGGCCCCTTCATGGTCACGCGCTGCATGTCCTCGACGAACTCGGCCTGCCTTGCGACGCCGTTCAGGATCAAGGGCGTGAACTATTCGATCACCTCGGCCTGCTCGACTTCGGCGCATTGCATCGGCAACGGCACCGAACTGATCCAGATGGGCAAGCAGGACATCGTATTCGCGGGCGGCGGCGAGGAGCTGGACTGGACGCTCTCGTGCCTTTTCGACGCGATGGGGGCGATGTCATCCAAGTACAACGACACGCCCCAGCAGGCGAGCCGCGCCTTTGACGCGGCGCGGGACGGGTTCGTCATTGCCGGCGGCGGCGGCGTCGTGGTGCTGGAAGAGCTGAACCACGCCCTTGCGCGCGGCGCGAAGATCTATGCCGAGGTCACGGGCTATGGCGCCACCTCGGACGGGCACGACATGGTTGCGCCGTCAGGCGAAGGCGGCGAACGGTCGATGCGGCTCGCGCTCTCGACGCTGCCCGAGGGGCGGCATGTCGACTATATCAATGCGCACGGCACCTCGACCCCCGCCGGGGACGTGACCGAGGTGAAGGCCATCCGCCGCGTCTTCGGCGAAGGGAAGGTGCCGCCGATTTCCTCGACCAAATCGCTGACGGGCCATTCGCTGGGTGCGACCGGCGTGCACGAGGCGATCTATTCGCTGCTGATGCTGGACGGGAAGTTCATCACGGCATCGGCCAACGTGACCGAACTTGACCCCGAAATCCGGCCCGAAGATATCGCGACGACCTACCGGCCGGACGTGGAACTGGACAGCGTCCTGTCGAACTCGTTCGGGTTCGGGGGCACGAATGCGACTTTGGTGATGAGCAAATATCGGGGGTAGCCATGGCGGGTTGGATGGCGGGCAAGCGCGGCCTGGTGATGGGGGTCGCGAACGACCGGTCCATCGCCTGGGGGATCGCGAAGGCGTTGGCCAGCGAGGGGGCCGCGCTTGCCTTCTCCTATCAGGGAGAGGCGTTCGGTAAGCGGGTCGAGCCGCTGGCGGCCTCGGTCGGGTCGGACTTCCTGGTGGATGTGGACGTGACCGATGACGAAAGCCTCGCGGCCTGTTTTTCGGCGCTGAAGGACCGATGGGGCGGGCTCGACTTCCTGGTCCATGCCATCGCCTATTCCGACAAGAACGAGCTGACCGGCCGCTTCATCAACACGAGCCGGGCCAACTTCGCCAATTCGCTGGCGATTTCGTGCTTTTCCTTCATCGACGTGGCGCGGCGGGCGAGCGAGCTGATGCCCGAGGGCGGCAGCCTGATTACCCTGACCTATGGCGGCTCGAACCGGGTGACGCCCAACTACAACGTGATGGGCGTGGCCAAGGCGGCGCTCGAAAGCGCCGTGCGCTATCTGGCCAACGACCTTGGGCCGCAGAAGGTCCGCGTCAACGCGATCAGCCCCGGCCCGATGAAGACGCTCGCCGGGGCCGCGATCGGCGGCGCGCGCGCCACCTTCCGCCATACCGAGGCGAACGCGCCGATGCGCGCCAATGCGACGCTTGAGGCGATCGGAGGGACGGCGGTCTACCTTTGTTCCGAGGCTGGCGCCTGCACGACCGGAGAGATCATCCGCGTCGACGGCGGCTATCACGTCCTGGGGATGCCGCAGCAGGACCATCTGGGCGGATGACGCCCCCGTCCCTTCCGCCCCGCTATTTCTGGCGCAGGGTGGCGGCCTTTCTGGTCGACTACTGCCTGGCCAGCCTTGTTGCGCTGGTCCTTTTGCTGCCGTTTCTTGGCAATACCGACCGTATCCGGCTGGGAGACGGGGTCATCAAGCTATCGCTGTGCCGAAGCGTCGATAGGATTGATGCGGACATCGCTGCCTTTATAGCCCCCAAGCGCCCGCATACCGCTCAGGTCTGTGATATGTGGTTCAACGGGGTCTATGACGGGCGCACCCTTACTGTTGTCTACGACCTGGAGCAGACCGAACATTCGACCTTTTCTCGATCCCTAAGCGTGCCCGTCAACAAAGATGGCGAGTTGGTCGATCCGGCTTATCCGCAGCCAGCACTGGCGGCAGCGATCCTGTGGATCGGAGCCGCGCTGATGATCGCGCGGTTTGCATTCAGCCCCGGCAAGCGGCTCTTCGGCCTTCGTGTCGTTCCCAAAGACGGGTTCACGGGCGGGGCCGAAGACAGGTCGATCAGCCGCGGTCTCGCTATTTCGCGCGAAGGGATGAAACTCGCGCCGTTCCTTCTGATAAACATCGCTACCTATATGGTGGGCTTTGGAACTATCCGCACGCAGATCGGCTTCGTCACGTGGCTGACGGATCACTGGGTCTGGCCGGTTTCCGTTGGCTTGCTGTCCGCAATTGGGCTCATTCTCCTTTACCTCGTGCCACTCATCCGCTGGCGAGGGGCTATGCCCTACGACCGGCGGCTTGGTCTGTGGGTCGTCGGGCCCAAAAAACCGCCGAAATTGCCTAACACCTTGTCCTTTGACGGGCGGTAGCCACCCGATCAGATACGACGCCGCTGCCCCCTCTCCGCCGGCGCGCCCGAATTGCACCCGACACAATCACACCCTTTCGCCTTGCCTTTCCGCATGCCACCTTCCGCCCTCAGACGGAGGTTTGGATGGCAGCGGGATCGTTCTTCACCGCCCCTGACGGGGCGCGGCTCTTCTTCCGGGATGAAGGCGCCGGACTTCCGGTCATCGGCCTTGCGGGCCTCACGCGCAGCCATACCGAATTCGACTTCGTGGCGCCGCATCTGCGGGACGTGCGGCTGATCCGGCCGGACTACCGGGGGCGGGGCGCGTCGGACTGGACGGGGGCGGACAGCTACACGGTGGTGCAGGAAGCGCGCGACGTGCTGGCGCTGATGGACCATCTGGGCCTCAAGCGCGCCGCGATCCTTGGCACCTCGCGCGGCGGGCTCATCGGCATGGTGCTTGGCGCTATGGCGAAGGACCGGCTGACGGGCGTCTGCCTGAACGACATCGGGCCGGTGATCGAGCGCGGGGGGCTCGAGCGGATCTTCGATTATGTCGGGCGCAATCCCGCCGCCAAGACGCTCGACCGGCTGGTCGAGCGGCTGCCGGTGACGATGGCGGGCTTTGCCGATGTGCCGGCGGAACGGTGGCGGGCCTTCGCCGAACGGCTGTATGCCGAGGGCGCGAAGGGGCTGGAAATCCGCTACGACCCCGCGCTGCGCGAGGCCTTCCTGAAGGCGTTTGAGGCGCCTGCCGTCGATCCCTGGCCCTTCTTCGATGCGCTCGCCGGGTTGCCGGTCGCCGTGATCCGGGGGGCCGGGTCCGATCTTCTGTCGCGCGAAACGGTCGCCGAGATGGCAAGGCGCCATCCGGGACTGGTCGTCGCCGAGGTGCCGAACCGGGCACATGTGCCGTTCCTGGACGAGCCGGAGGCGCTGGCCGCGATCCGTGACTGGCTGGGCCTTGTGCGCGCGTTCGGGGCGGGCCCTGCATGACGCCCGACGCCGTCCGGGCCGCCGGCGCGCGGATCGCGCCCTTCGTGCGGGTCACGCCCTTGCTGTCGGACCCCGCGCTCGACCGGCTCGCCGGGCGGCGGCTCCTTGTGAAGGCCGAGTGTCAGCAGCATACCGGATCGTTCAAATACCGGGGCGCGACGGCGGCGCTGACTGCGCTGGCGCCAGAGGTGCTCGCGCGCGGCGTCGTCGCCTTTTCGTCCGGCAATCACGGTCAGGGGGTGGCGCGGGCGGCGTCAGAACGCGGGGTGACGGCGGTCGTCGTCATGCCGGCCGATGCGCCGGTGGTGAAGGTCGCCCGCACTCGCGCCTTCGGGGCAGAGGTGGTGTTTTACGACCGGGCGCGGCCCGAAGACCGGGCGGCGATTGCGGCGCGCCTGGCCGCCGAGCGTGGCCTGACGCTGGTGCCGCCCTTCGACCACCCGGAGGTCATCGCCGGGCAGGCGAGCGTCGGGACCGAGATCGCGGCGCAGGTCGCGGAGCTGGGTCTGGACAGGGCCGAGGTGCTGGTGCCCTGCGGCGGTGGCGGGCTGGCAGCGGGAATTGCGCTGGCGCTGTCGATGGATGCGCCGGGGTTCAGGGTCAGGACGGTCGAGCACACAACACATGACGACATGGCGCGTTCGCTGGCGGCGGCCCAAAGGCGCGCCAATCCGCCCGGCCGCGTGAGCCTTTGCGACGCGATCCTGACGCCGGAGCCGGGACAGCTGACCTTACCGATCCTCGCGCGCCTGGCCGGGCCGGGCCTGACCGTCAGCGACGACGAGGCGCTTGCCGCCATCGCGGCGGCCCATCGCCACCTGGGCCTCGTGGCCGAGCCGGGGGGCGCCGTGGCGCTGGCGGCCGCGCTTTCGGGGCGGATCGCGGGAGGGGGGCCGCTGGTCGTCGTCCTGTCGGGCGGCAATGTCGAGGACAGCCTTCTGGCCCGCGCGCTGGCGATGGGGGCGCCCGCGTGACCCCGCACATCCATGTGACGGAAGGCGGCGATCCCAAGGGCGATCCCAATGGCGATCTGGCGGGCGCGCCGGTCGTCTTCCTGCATGCGCTCGGGCTCGACAGCCGGATGTGGGGCGCGGTCTGGCCGCTTCTGCCGCGTCGCGCGCGGCTCATAGGCATCGACCTGCGCGGGCATGGCCAGTCGGACGTGCCGCCTGCGCCCTACGCAATGGGCGCACTCATCCGGGATGTCGAGCGGGCGATGGACGAGCGGGGCCTGCGGGATGCGGTGGTGGTCGGCCTGTCGGTCGGCGGGCTGATCGCGCAGGGTCTGGCGGCCAAGCGGCTCGATCTGGTGCGCGCGCTGGTCCTGTCGAACACGGCGGCCAAGATCGGCACGCGCGCGCAGTGGGACGAACGCGCGGCGCTGGTCCGCGAGAAGGGCGTGGGCGCCCTGGCGGATGGGGTGCTGGCGCGCTGGTTCGGGGCGCGGACCCGCGACAGCGACGGCGCGCGCGCCATGGCGGCGATCCTGCGCGCGACGCCACCCGAGGGCTATGCCGGGGTCGCGGCCGCTATTGGCGGGACGGACTTCATCACCACCACCTCGGGCCTGCGCCTGCCGACCCTGGTCATCGCGGGGACCGAGGATGGATCGACGCCCCCGGACCTGGTGCGCGAGCTCGCCGAGCTGATCCCCGGCGCGCGGCATGAACTGATACGGGGCGCGGGCCATCTGCCGCCGGTCGACCAGCCGGAGGCGTTTGCGACGCTGCTCACCGCCTTCCTGCGCGACACGGGCCACGTCTGACGCCCAATTGCGGCGCGCATCTGTCGCATTCGGGTGCGAGCCGCCCGCCGCCCTGCCCCTAGGCTTGCGAAAATCGCAAGGAGCCCGCCGATGAAACTGAAGGACCTGGAGGTTTTCACCGTCGCGCCCCCGGCGCCGGGCTGGGGCGGGCGCTATTGGACCATCGTCCGGCTGACGACGGACGACGGCATCGTGGGCTATGGCGAATGCTATGCCTCGACCGTGGGGCCTGCCGCGATGCTTGCCGTGATCGAGGATGTGTTCGACCGCCACATGCGCGGCACGAGCGCCGAAGAGATCGAGCTGATGTTCCGCCGGGTCTATTCCTCGGGCTTCACGCAGCGCCCGGACCCGACGGTGATGGGCGCCTTTTCGGGGCTGGAGATCGCCTGCTGGGACATCATCGGCAAGGCGCGCGGACGCCCGGTCCATGCGCTTCTGGGCGGGCGGATCAATGAGCGGCTGAGAAGCTACACCTATCTTTACCCCGAACCGGGGCAGGAGAGCGCCGAGTTCTGGGTGAGCCCCGACATGGCGGGCGAGGCGGCGGCTCGGTTCGTCAAGATGGGCTTCACGGCAGTCAAGTTCGACCCTGCGGGGCCCTACACGATCCGGGGCGGGCACGACCCCTCGGCCTCGGACATCAGCCGGTCGGTGGCGTTCTGCCGCGCGATCCGCGAGGCGGTGGGCGACAAGGCGGACCTGCTGTTCGGCACGCATGGCCAGTTCAACGTGGCCGGCGCGATCCGGCTTGGGCAGGCGCTCGAACCCTACGGGCCGCTCTGGTATGAAGAGCCGATCCCGCCGGACAATATCCTTGATTTCGCCGCCGTTCAGGCCGGGGTGCGCATCCCGGTCGCCACCGGCGAGCGGCATACGACCAAGGCCGAGTTCGCCATGCTGCTGCGCACCGGCGGTGCGCGCATCCTGCAGCCGGCGCTGGGCCGTGCGGGTGGCATCTGGGAGGGCAAGAAGATCGCCATCCTGGCCGAAGCCTTCACCGCCCAGATCGCGCCGCACCTTTATGCCGGGCCTGTCGAATGGGCCGCGAACATCCAGCTTGGCGCCTCGATCCCGAACCTTCTGATGGTCGAGACGATCGAGACGGGGGGCGCCTTCCACCAGAAGCTCATCAAGCACTCGATCAAGTGGGAGGACGGCTATGTCGTGGTGCCGACCGCGCCCGGCCTTGGCATCGAGTTCGACGAGGATCTGGCGCGGGCACACCCTTACACCGGCGGCCAGCTGCACCTGCAGATGCAGGAGGCGCCGCCGCTTTACGGCGCGCCGAACCGGTTCGAGGGCGGCGCGCCGTCGAGCATCCTGTAGACCCGGAAGCCTATAGACCGAGGGACTTTGCCTGATCGGCCAGCCGCCGGTCCTGAAGCGCGTCGAAATCGGCAGGCGGCTGCTGCGCGGTCAAAAGGGGCAGGAAGGGGTCCTCGACCGGGGTGCGGTGGCCCGACAGTTCCTCGATTGCCGCCAGACCGCAGAAGGGCACCACCGCCTCGGCATAGCCGCCTTCGTGCACCAGGACGAGCCGTCCGCCACAGAGGTCGGCGGCCGTGGCCTTGAGGCGCGCGGTCATGGCGCGGAACGTCTCGGACGAGGCGAGCATCCGGGCCAGCGGATCGCAGCCGTTCGCGTCGAAGCCCGAGGCGACGATGATGATGTCGGGCCTGAAGCGCGCAAGTGCGGGCACGACGATCCGGTCCATCGCCGTCAGATAGGCCTTGTGCCCGCCGCCGGGCAGAAGGGGCACGTTGATGTTGGAGCCGTCCACCCCCCGCACGTCGGCGCCGCCGGTGTCGGGGGGGAAACAGGCCTCTTGGTGCAGCGAGATGGTCAGGACATCAGGGTCGTCCAGGTAGATCGCCTCGGTTCCGTTGCCGTGGTGCACGTCCCAGTCCAGGACCGCGATGCGCCCAAGGCCGTGGCGGGCGCGGGCGGCCTCGATCGCGATGGGGATATTGGCCAGAAGGCAGAAGCCCATCGGGTGGTCGGGCAGGCAATGGTGGCCGGGCGGACGCGACAGGGAATAGGCGTTGGACCAGCGGCCGTTCAGCACGCCGTCAACGGCGGCAAGCGCAAGGCCAGCCGACAGGGCCGCGATTTCGTAGCTTCCGGGGCCAAAGGGCGCCTCGGTCCCCAGATCGCCGCCCCGCGCGTCCGACATGTCCTTGAAGGCCTGAAGATAGCCCGCCGGGTGGATGCGAAGCAGATCCTCGCGCGAGGCCGGGGGGGCGGTCGTCGCGTCGAGCCGCGCGGTCAGGCCCGACACGTCCATCAGGGCTTTCAGCCGGCGCTTCGATTCAGGCGATTCGGCATGGCCCGCCGCGGCCGGCGGCTGAACCCAGCCGCCGACCGGCAAGACCAGCGCATGTTCCCCGGTCGTGTGCCAGAACGTGCGTTCGTCGGTCAGAAATCCCGTGGTCATGGCAACTCTCCCCTTTGGCCCTCGCCCATCAGACTAGCCTCTGGCGCTTTACAGGCAAACGCGAATTGGTCTTGATGCGGGGCATGAAGAACCAGACCCACAGCCTGATCGACGAGATCTTCCGGCGCATCGACCTTGGCGCGCTCAACCCCGGCGATACGATCGACGAACTCGAACTGGTCGCGACCTTCGGCGTGTCGCGGACCCCTGTGCGCGAGGCGCTGTTGCAGCTTGAGGCCGTGGGGCTGATCCGGCGCCTGCCGCGCAAGGGCGCAACGCTTTACCGCCCCACACTCGAGGAGTTTCTGGCGATCCTCGAAATCCAGTCGAAGCTCGAAGGTCAGGCGGCCGGACTTGCCGCGCGACGGCTCTCGGCCAGCGGGGCCGAGGCGCTCGAGGCAGCGGTTGCGGCCTGCGAGGCGCATGCGGAGACGAGGGGCGATGATGATCCGGATGGCTACTACCAGCTGAACCTGCGCTTCCACGAAACCATCGCGGTTGCGGCCGGGAACCCGTTCCTGAGCGAGATGGTCCGGACCAACGCGCGGAAACTCCTGGCCTATTATCGGGCGCGCTACCGCTACGCCGGGGCGATCGCCGCCTCGGCCGCCGAGCACCGCGCGATTGCCGGGCGCATCGTCGCGCGCGACAGCGAAGGGGCCGAGGCGATGATGGCGCGGCATGTGCAATTCGACCAGGTGACCGCGATGGACCTGCTCGCGGCCCTGGGGTGAGGTGGCGCGCCCCGCCGCCTGCGTCAGCGCCGCTCGAAGAAGCGCGCGATCCGTTCGGCGATCCGGGTCCGGTCAGCCTGCCGCGCGGCAAGGTCGGTGCGGGCCCGTGCGACGATGCCGGGGGGAAGCTCTTCGGCATATTCCTCGACCAGGGCGCTGATGAAGCCGTGCGTCATCTCCGGGTGATACTGGGTCGTCAGGATATGGTCGCCCAGCGCGAAGCTGCTGATGGGGCAGTCGGCATTGCCGCCGGTGACCCGCGCGCCCGCTGGCGGTCGGGTCACCTGCTGGACATGGGCGGCATAAAGGCGGATCGGCGCGCCCTCCATCTCTGTCTCGGTCAGGCCGAAGACCCAGCCGCCGGGGTTGTCCGTCACCTGGCCGCCCAGCGCCTCGGCGATGGCCTGGTGGCCGAAGCAGGCGCCGAAGAGGGGGGCGCGGTCGGCGTCAAGCCGGCGGATCAGCGCCTTCAGCCTGTCGATCCAGGGCTCGCCATCGTGGACCGACGCGGGGCTGCCGGTGATGAGCCAGCCGTCGAACGCCGCGTCGTCGGACGGAAACTCACCGTCCTTCACCGAAAAGACGCTGACCCGCCAGTCGGGGCGCACCTCGGCCAGCAGGGTCGCGAACTTCTCGCCGTCCTTGGGGTGACCTTGGGCGAAATCGCTTTCGTCCGTATTGGTCATCAGGATCGCGATATGCATGTCCGCCCCCATTTACATGATTAATTACCGTGTTAATATATTTTGAGCGCGGATGTCTGGCAAGGGAGGGCGGGGCATGAGCGGGACGACAGGTGATGACGGCCATGCGGATCTGGGAAGCCATGACAGCTTCCTGAACGGCCCGCCCCACGCGACCTTCGCGCGCCTCAGGGCCGACGACCCGATGCACTGGTCGGACTGGTCCGGCGGCAAGGGCTACTGGTCGGTCACGCGCCATGCCGACATCCTGGAACTGAACCGCCAGCCGGACCTTCTGTCCTCGGCCCGCGGCATCCGGATGGAGGATCAGACCTACGAGGAATATCTCGCGCGCCGCACCTTCCAGGAAACCGATGCGCCCGAGCATATGGAAACAAGGATGAAGGTCGCAAAGGCCTTCTCGAAGCCCGTGATCGCCCAGTTCGAAGGCGTGATCCGCGACCTGTGCGGCCCGATCCTCGATGAGGCGCTGGCCAAGGGCACGTTCGATGCGACCAAGGACATCGCCCGGCAATTGCCGATGCGGATGCTGGGCCGGATCGTCGGCCTGCCGGACGAGGACCTGCCCTGGCTGGTCGAAAAGGGCGACACGCTGATCGCTAATACCGACCCGGATTTCACGGACCATGTCCTTGACAAGATGACGACGGACGAGTTCCGCATGATGCCCTTCAACTCGCCGGCAGGGGCGGAGCTTTTCGTCTATGCCAAGGACCTGATGCGCCGGAAGGCCGAGGCGGGCGATACCACGGGCGTCCTGCCCCTGATCCTGCAGCCGGGGCCGGACGGGTCGGTCCTGCCAGAGCACGAGTTCCGCAACTTCTTCTGCCTTCTGGTCGCGGCCGGGAACGACACGACACGCTATTCGATCGCGGCGGGGATCCATGCGCTGGCCCATGACCCCGCCCTTCTTCGGCAGATGCAGGAAGGTGACATCTGGGACACCGCCCCGGACGAGCTGATCCGCTGGGCCAGCCCCACGCTCTATTTCCGCCGCACTGCGACGCGCGACTTCGACTATCACGGCAAGCGCGTGCGCGAAGGCGACAAGGTCATCTACTGGTGGATTTCCGGCAACCGGGACGAGGCGGCCTTTGCCGACCCCTTCCGGCTCGACCTGGCGCGCACCGCCAACCGTCACATGAGCTTCGGTCAGGGCGGTCCGCACGTGTGTCTGGGCATGTGGCTCGCGCGGCTGGAGGTGCGGGTGCTGTTCCAGGAATTGGCCAAGCGCATCAAGACGATCGAACCGGCGGGCCCCCACCGCTACCTGCGCTCGAATTTCATTGGCGGGATCAAGGAATTGCCGGTCACGGTGACACTCAACCAGGCGCGCGAACGGGGAGGCCCGAATGGGTGAATTTCATGGGTGAACGTCTGAGGGCGATGTTCTGCGACCATCTGTCGATCATGCGGGGGAAGTACCTGCCCGCGTCGAAGATGAAGGATGACGAAAGCCGGGTGGCGCAGGCGCTCTTTGCCGTTCACTACGACAAGGACCTTCTGATCGACGCGCCCCACACCAGGGTCCGCACGGGCATCCCCGACATGGTCTTCGGCTGGAAGGCCGCCGAAATCCGCGCGGGGTGGGAGCCTGACACCCGCGTCGTCCTGTCGGACCTCTTCAGCGCCGACGGCAGCCCCCTGCCCCTCTGCCCGCGCGGCGCCCTGAAGCGGGCGCAGGCCGACTGGGGCCGGCACGGGCTGACGGCGAAGGTCGGGATCGAGTTCGAGGCCTATGCCTTCGTCAAGGACGAGGATGGCAGGCTTGTCCCCTACGACAACCCCGGCGGCGTGGTCTACGGCACCGGCAATTTCACCGACCCCGAACGCTTCACCGACGCGATCTGGGAAGTGGCGGACGAGGCGGGCTTTCGGCTGGAGCTCATCACCGCCGAATATGACACGCCGCAGTTTGAATTCACGCTGGCCTATGACGAGGCGGTGAAGGCGATCGACGAGGCCGTGCTTTTCCGCCAGATGGCCCGGGAAGTGGCGCTGGATCACGGCATCCTGCTGACCTTCCTGCCGAAGCCGATCCTTGGGAAGGGCGGTTCGGGGCTGCACATCAACCTGTCGTTTGCCGATGGCGACGGGCGGAACGCGCTGGCGGCCGGGCCGGTCGGCGGGCCGGAGCATCTGAACGAGCTTGGCCGCGGCGCGGTCGCGGGCTGGATGCGGCATCACAAGGCGCTGGCCGGGCTCTGCGCGCCGACGGTCCTGTCCTATGCGCGGCTGCAACCGGCCAGCATGTCGGGCTACTGGCAGAACTGGGGCGGCGACCATCGCGGCGTGACGGTGCGCGTGTCGGCCGAAGGCGGCGCCAAGGCGCGGCTCGAACACCGGATGCCGGACGCCTCGGCCAACCCCTACACCGCCGTCGCTGCGGTCCTTCAGGCGGCCCGGCTTGGCTATGAGGGCAGCTATCCCCTGCCGCCGCTCGAGGAAGGCGACTGTTTCGAGCGGACCGATGCCGGCAGCGGCGTGGCCGGGTCGCTGTCAGAGGCCATGGACGATTTGCAGGCCGACCCGGCGCTCTGCGATGCCGTCGGGCGCGAACTGTGCGAAAACCACATCTTCATGAAGCGCGCCGAGGTCGAAAAGACCGCCGGATTGGAAGGTGAGGCGCTGCGCGATTTCTACATCTGGTATGTGTGAGGGGCCGATGCAGGTAACCTGGAAGCTTGCCGACGGGCGCGAGATCAAGGCAGAGGTCAAGGACGGGCTGAACCTGATGGAGGCGGCGGTTGCCAACAACGTGCCGCATGTGATCGGCGAATGCGGCGGCTCGCTCAGCTGCGCGACCTGTCATGTCTATGTCGACGAGGCCTGGATCGCGCAGGTCGGCACCCCGGACCGGTTCGAGGACGGGATGCTGGACGTGGCCGAGGCCGAGCGGCGGGCGACCTCGCGGCTGTCGTGCCAGATCAAGGCCGGGCCGGCGCTCGACGGGCTGGTCCTGTGGGTGCCGGAGCCCTAGGGCGGGACTTCGCAAGGCCCCTGACTTTTCCGGTCCGGGTGGCAGAGGCATGTGACCCTGCCATGCGGTGCCTTGGTCTTTTGTCCCGGCCGGTGGCCCAAAGCCACCGGCCAGCGCCCGCCCCGCCCATGGCGGGCGCTATGCGCCCACCGGCGCAGGCGCCGGCCCAGGTCGTTCATGACATGAGCGGTCCGGCGGCACCGTGCCCACGCGGACGGGGGAAACGTATACGTTTCCTGATCCCGCCCGGCCCGGCCATGTCAGGGTCAAATCCCCCTAAAGCGCCGCCATCCTGGCCGCATCCGCCTCGGCTACCCGGTCGAAGGACGGGCGCGCGCGGCAGCGGGCGACCCAGTCGCGGATCAGGGGGTCGTCGGGCATCATCTCGGGGAAGAAGGCAAAGGGCGACTGGATAAGAAGGTCCGCCGCGGAAAAGCGCTCGCCCAGAAGCCAGGGGCCTTTGGCCAAGGCGGCACTGATCCGCGCAACGGCTTCGGGCAGGCCGCGGAAGGTCGCCGCCAGCGCGGGATGGGCGATCTTCGCCCAGTCGAGGATCATGACCGGCTCCAGGACACCCTGATACCAGACCATCCAGCTAAGGTAGCTTCCCCAGTCCGGCGCGCCGACCGGCGGCGCAAGGCCCGTTTCGGGGAACAGCGTCGTCAGGTGCACCATGATCGCACCGCGCTCGGTGATGAGGTGGCCGTCATGGTCCAGCGCCGGCACCTTGCCTTCGGGGTGCGGGTTGGCCGGATCGCGGGCGCCCGACCCGTCGATACGACGGATCGCGACGGTGCGGATGTCCAGCCTGTCGGCGATGCCCATCTCGTCGATCAGAACGGCGATGGCCGATGAGCGGCTCTTCGGGGAATGGTAGAAGGTCAGCATTGATGGGTCCTTTCCAGCTTTTCGCCTTCCCACTATGCTCGCCCCATCCTGTCAGTTTCCGTCAGCATCCGATGGCCCGCGCCGACCGCCTTCTTCGCCTTCTGACCGCGCTTCGCCACCTGCCCCAGCCGGTCACGGCCGCGCGTCTGGCCGAAGAGACGGGCGTGAGCCCTCGCACGCTTTATCGCGACATCGCCGGTCTTCGGGCGGGTGGCGCGCTGATCGACGGGGCGGCGGGGCTCGGCTACACGCTGACCGAGGACCCGGCGCTGCCGCCCCAGATGTTCACGCGGATCGAGGTCGAGGCGCTGGTCCTGGGCCTTGGCGAGGTGCGGCAGATGGGCGATCCGGCGCTCGCCCAGGCAGCAGAGGCGGCTGCCGCCAAAATCATCGCCACGCTGCCCGACCGGGTGCAGCGGCAGGCTGCCCACGCCGTCAGCCGCAGCGCGCGATTCGACCGCCGCGCGGTGTCGCCCCATGTCGGGCTCCTGCGACAGGCGAGCTGGGACGAACAGGCGGTCGATGTCACCTACCGCGACCTGCAAGGTGCGCTGACCGAACGGCGGCTCTGGCCCCTGTCGCTCGTCTGGTTCGACCGGGCGCTGATGCTGCTGGCCTTCTGCACGCTCCGCCAGGATTTCCGGCGCTTTCATCTGGAGCGGATGGAGGATGTGCGGCTTTCGGAGGAAAGCTTCCGTCCCCGGCGGGTGCCGATGCTGCGCGACTATATGGCGGCGATACGGCGGTCGTGAGGGCGGGTCGGGCCCCCGTGTGGCAGGGGCCGTTGACCCTGCCATGCGAAGGCTCTGTCATTTGTCCCGGCCGATGGCCTCAAGGCCATCGGCCACCGCCCGCCCCGCCATCGGCGGGCGCTTCCGCACCCACCGGGGCAGGCGCCGGCCTACGTCCCTCTGTAACGCCGGCGGTCCAGCGGGGTCGTTCCCGCGCGGCCGGGGAAACGCGGGGCGTTTCCTCTTTCCGCCCGGGCCGACCGGTCCGAAAGGGGGCGCGGTCTATCTCCGCTAAAGGCTCGCGAATCCCTTGTCGAGCGCGGTGATGATCGTCTGGACGTCGGCCGAGGTCAGGACGAGAGGCGGCGACAGGATGATGTTCGGGCCCGACACGCGAACCATGGCGCCCGCCTCGTAGGCCACCTGCTGAACCTTCCCCGGCACCGCCTTGTCGGCCGGTTTCTTCGTCGCGCGATCCGCCACAAGCTCCATCGCATTCATCAGGCCGTGACCGCCCCGGACATCGCCGATGGCGGCATGCCTGGCCTGCAGGGCCAGCAGCCCCTCATGCAGTTGGCGCCCGCGCGCGGCGGCGTTTTCGTTCACTTTCAGCCGCTTGGTCTCGGCCAGGCAGGCTAGCGCCGCCGCTGCGCCGACGGGATGGCCGGAATAGGTATAGCCGTGGCCGATCGCGGCCTTGCCGCTTTCGTCGCGCTCGAACACCTCTGCCACGCCTTCGGCGATCATGGTGGCGCCGAAGGGGAAATAGGCGTTGGTGATGGCCTTCGCGGTGCAGGCAAAGTCAGGCTGAACGCCCCAGAGCCGGCTTCCGGTCCAGGCGCCGGTGCGGCCGAAGGCGGTGATGACCTCGTCCGCGATCAGAAGGATGCCGTTCTTGCGGCAGATGGCCGCGACGCCGGGCATGAAGCTTTCGTGCGGCGGAATGACCCCGCCCGCGCCCAGGATCGGCTCCATGATGAAGGCGGCGATGGTGCCCGCGCCCTGGAAGGCGATTTCGTCCTCGAGCGCTTGCAGGCACATCTGCGCCAGCCGTGCGGGGTCGGCTTCATTGAAGGGGTTGCGGTAGGTGTAGGGCGCGGGGATGTGGAAACAGCCGGGCAGAAGCGGCTCATACTGGGTGCGGAAGTTCGCATTCCCGTTCACCGAGGCGCCGCCCATGTGGGTGCCATGGTAGCCTTTCTTCAGGCTCAGGAACTTGGTGCGCCCGGCCTCGCCCTTGATCTTGTGATACTGGCGCGAGAGGCGCAGCGCAGTTTCGACGCTGTCCGACCCACCCGAGGTGAAGAAAGCCCGCGTCAGCCCGTCCGGGGCGAAGAAGGCGCGCAATTCCTCGGCCAGTTCGATGACCTGGTCGTTCGTGGTGCCGCGGAAGGTCGAGTAATAGGGAAGCTGGTCGAGCTGGCGGGCGATGGCGTCCTTCACCGGCTGGCAGGAATAGCCCAGGTTGACGTTCCAGAGGCCGCCCACCGCATCCACAACCTCGTGCCCGTCCAGGTTGCGGATGCGCACGCCATGGGCGCCCGTCACGATCACCGGCGGGTTCTTCAGGCTGTCGGACGGCGCCGTCATCGGGTGCCAGAGGCTGCGGGCATTGTTGGCCTTGAGGTAATTGCTGTCCTTCATGGTGTATCCTTTCCTTGGGCTGTTGCCGCCCAGAGCGTGGTGATGTCCTGCGGGGCGCTGCCGCCCCAGAGCCGCACCATGTCAGGCGCGGCGGCGCAAAGGCCCGCTCGGATGCGGGCCCGATGACCATCGTCGAGCCGTGCGGCGGGCGCCGCGACGGCCAGTGCGCCGCTGACGCGGCCCAGCGCGTCGAACAGCGGCACGGCCAGGCTGCTGACCTCAGGCTCGTAGCCGCCTGCGCTTTCGGCGACGCCCTGCGCGCGGATCAGCGCCAGCCGTTCCTTCAGCCGCGCGGGGTCGGTCAGCGTGTCGGCCGTGCGACGCGCGAGCGGAGAGCCAAGGACCGCGCTCCGGGCATTCGGGGCCATGTGGGCAAGGACGGCAAGGCCGGACGAGGTGGCATGGAAGGGCAGATGGTCGGCATCCTCCATCATCACCTTCATCGCGTGTGCGGGCGAATAGGCGAAGGCGATGGTCCGAAGGTCGCCCGCGACCAGCGCCGAGACATGGACGGTTTCGCCGCTTTCCCTTGCGAGCGCGGTCAGCAAAGGCAGCGCCGCCTCCTTCATCGGCACCGCCGCCTCGCGAAGCGCTGCATATTTCAGGAAGGCGGGGCCAAGCCGGTAGCTGCGCGCGCCGTCGGTCTGTTCGACGAAGCCATGTGCGGCAAGGTCGCTCATCAGCCGGTAGCAGGTGGCCTTGTTGACGCCCGCAAGACGGGCAAGGTCCGACAGGCCGATGTCGGCCCGCGTGCGGGTAAAGACATCCAGAAGGTCCAGCGCCTTTGAAACCGTGCTCATGCGTCCCCCATAGACGTGAGTTGACAGGGTGCGGGCGTGGCTGTCAATCTGATTTAGAACCGATGGTTTGATATGTGAACCGAACGAGGATTGCCATGAGCCTGAGCCAAGCCCGGATCGACGAGTTGGCCGCCCAGCCGGTGGCGCCCCAGCGGCTTCTGATCGACGGCCAGCCGGTCGAGGGGCGCGGCGGCGAGGCCGAGGTGCTGTCGCCGATCGACGGTCGGCGGCTGTCCACGCTGTCGGTCGCGGATGCGTCGGACGTGGCGCGCGCAGTCGCGTCGGCCCGCGCCGCGTTCGAGGACGGGCGCTGGTCGCGCCGGGCGCCCGCCGAGCGCAAGGCGGTCCTGGCCCGGCTCGCCGGGCTGATCGAGCGCGAGGCCGAGGCGCTCGCGGTCCTTGGCGTGCGCGACAACGGCACCGAAATCGGCATGGCGCTGAAGGCCGAGCCCGGAAGCGCGGCGGGCACCTTCCGCTATTACGCCGAAGCCATCGACAAGACCTATGGCGAGATCGCGCCGACCGCGCCCAATGTGCTCGGGCTGATCCATCGCGCGCCCGTCGGCGTCGTGGGCGCCATCGTGCCCTGGAACTTCCCACTGATGATCGGCGCGTGGAAGATCGCCCCGGCGCTCGCCACCGGCAATTCGGTGGTGCTGAAGCCGGCCGAAACCGCCTCGCTGTCCCTGCTCAGGCTCGGCGAGCTGGCGCTCGAGGCTGGGCTGCCGCCGGGGGTTTTGAACATCGTCACGGGTCCGGGGCGGGTGACGGGCGAGGCGCTGGCACGGTCCATGGATGTGGACGTGCTGGTCTTCACGGGGTCGGGCGCGACCGGACGGCGGCTGATGCAGGCGTCGGCCGAAACGAACCTGAAGCGGCTTTACCTGGAACTCGGCGGCAAGAGCCCGAACATCGTCTTTGCCGACGCGCCCGACCTCGCGCAGGCCGCGAAGGCGGCGGCACAGGCGATCTTCCGCAATGCCGGGCAGGTCTGCGTCGCAGGCTCGCGCCTTCTGGTCGAACGGTCGGTCGCGGATGACTTCCTGGTCGCGCTGACCAGGGCGACCAAGGCGATGGCGGTCGGCAATCCCCTGAACCTTGCCACCCAGATCGGGGCGGTCAATTCCGAGGCGCAGCTGGCCGCCAACCTGCGGTTCGTCCAGGATGCAGAGGCCGAGGGCGGCGAAGTCCTGACCGGCGGCGGGCGCATCCTGGCCGAGACGGGCGGCACCTACATGGCGCCGACGGTCGTGGCAGGGGTCAAGCCCGCCGACCGGCTCTTCCGCGAAGAGGTGTTCGGCCCGGTCCTCGCCGTCACGCCGTTCGGCGATGAGGCAGAGGCGGTGCGGCTTGCGAACGCTACGGACTATGGGCTCGCGGCCGGGGTCTGGACCGGGAACCTGTCGCGCGCGCACCGCATGGTCGGGGCGATCCGGTCGGGCGTGGTTCATGTGAACACCTACGGCGGTTCGGACGTGACGGTGCCCCTTGGCGGCGTGAAGCAGTCGGGCAACGGCCATGACAAGTCGCTGCACGCGCTCGACAAATATACCGACCTCAAGACCGCCTGGATCCAGCTTTAGGGAGAGGACATGGACCGCACGATTCTGGTTGTCGGCACCTACGACACCAAGGACGACGAACTGACCTACATTGCGGACGTGATCCGCGGCCAGGGTGGCGGGGTCCTGACCATGGATGTCTCGGTCCTGGGCGATCCGTCGCGGCCCACGGCCATCAGCAAGCACGAGGTGGCCGAGGCCGCGGGCGGCACGATTGCTGCAGCACTTGCGGGCGAGGACGAAAACGCCGCGATGCAGATGATGGCCACGGGGGCGGCGCGTCTTGCGCGGGCGCTTCTGGACGGGGGGCGCATCCACGGGGTGATCGTCCTTGGCGGCACGATGGGCACGGATCTGGCGCTCGATATCTGCGCGGCGCTTCCCTTGGGCGTGCCGAAATATGTGGTTTCGACGGTCAGCTTCTCGGCCCTGATTCCGCCGGAAAGGATCGCGCCGGACATCCAGATGATCCTCTGGGCGGGCGGGCTTTACGGGCTGAACCCGATCTGCAAGGCGTCACTCTCGCAGGCGGCGGGCGCGGTCCTGGGCGCCGCGCGGGCGGTCGAACGGCCGAAGCAGACACGCCCCATTGTCGGCATGACGAGCTTTGGTAAGACTGTCCTGCGCTACATGGTGGCCCTTAAACCCGAGCTTGACAGGCGGGGCTTCGACCTTGCGGTCTTTCACGCGACCGGCATGGGCGGGCGGGCGTTCGAGGGGCTGGCGGCGGACGGCGCCTTCGCCTGCGTCATGGATTTCGCCCCGCAAGAGGTCGCGAACCACATGTTCGGTTCGGCAATCACCGCAGGCTCCGACCGGATGGAGGCTGCCGGCCGCGCCGGGATCCCGCAGATCGTCTCGATCGGCTGCTATGACCTGATCGACTTCGTGGGCTGGCATGCCCGCCCCCCGGCCTTCGCTGACCGGCCCGCCCATGACCATAACCGCCTTCTGACCTCTGTCGTCCAGAGCGCCGGGGAACGGCGACAGGTCGCGCGGGCGATGGCCGAAAAGCTGGGCGCAGCGCGGGCGCCGGTGACGATGATCCTGCCCCTTCAGGGCGGCAACGAATGGGATCGGGCGGGCGGGCCGCTGGTCGATGAAGAGGGGCTCGCCGCCTTTTGCGACGAATGGCGCAAGGCGCGGCCCGCGAATGTGCGGTTGAACGAGATCGACGCGCATATCAACGATGCGGCCTTCGTTCAGGCGGTCCTTGCGCAGTTCGACGAATGGCTGGCCGCGGGGATCGTCAAGGCCTGAGGCGCGCGACCGGCCTTCCCCCCCCGCGCCCCTTCCGCTATCCACGGGGCCGGATTGTCAGGGAGAGTTCCATGTCCGGCCACGGCCACGCCATTCCGATGACCGCCCGCCGGGGCCGCCCCCTCACGGGCCGGGCCGAGGTGCCGGGCGACAAGTCGATCAGCCACCGCTCGCTGATCCTTGGCGCGCTCGCGGTCGGCCGGACCGAGGTCACGGGGCTGCTCGAAGGGCAGGACGTCCTGGACACGGCCGCCGCCATGCGGGCCTTCGGGGCGACGGTCACGCAAGGGGCGCCCGGCCACTGGACGGTCGACGGCGTGGGCGTCGGCGGCTTTGCCGAACCGAAGGACGTGATCGACTGCGGGAACTCGGGGACCGGGGTGCGGCTCATCATGGGCTGCATGGCGACGAGCCCGATCAGCGCCACCTTCACCGGCGATGCGAGCCTTCGCAAGCGCCCGATGGGCCGCGTGACCGATCCGCTGGCGCTGTTCGGGGCGCGGGCCTACGGGCGTCAGGGCGGGCGGCTGCCGATGACGGTCGTCGGCGCGGGCGATGCGACGGGCGTGCGCTACACAGTGCCGATGCCATCGGCGCAGGTGAAGTCGGCGGTGCTTCTGGCCGGCCTCAATGCGCGCGGCCAGACGGTCGTCATCGAAAAAGAGCCGACGCGCGACCATTCGGAACGGATGCTGCGCGGCTTCGGCGCCCAGGTCGCGGTCGAGGATGGCCCCGAGGGGCGCATCATCACGCTGACGGGGCAGCCCGAGCTTCGGCCCCAGCGGGTCGCGGTGCCGCGCGACCCGTCGTCGGCGGCCTTTCCGGTCTGCGCGGCGCTTCTGGTCGAAGGGTCCGACATCCTTGTGCCGGGGGTCAGCCAGAACCCGACCCGCAACGGGCTTTACACCACGCTCGTCGAGATGGGCGCCGACATCGGTTTTGAAAACCCGCGCGAGGAAGGCGGCGAGCCGGTCGCGGATCTGCGCGTGCGCTTCACGGGCGAGTTGAAGGGCATCGCTGTCCCGGAAGAGCGTGCGGCAAGCATGATCGACGAATATCCGGTCCTGTCGGTCGTCGCGGCCTGCGCCACCGGCACCACGGTGATGCGCGGCGTGAAAGAGTTGCGCGTCAAGGAAAGCGACCGGATCGACGCCATGGCGCGCGGGCTCGAGGCCTGCGGGGTGCGGATCGAAGAGGATGAAGATACGCTCATCGTCCACGGCATGGGCCCGGACGGCGTGCCGGGGGGCGCGACCTGCGCGACCCACATCGACCACCGGATCGCCATGTCCTTCCTGGTGCTGGGGCTCGCGGCGCAGAAGCCGGTGAGCGTCGATGACGGCTCGCCCATTGCGACGAGTTTCCCGGTGTTCGAGGGGCTGATGGCGGGGCTTGGCGCGGTCATTTCGCGCGACGAGGGGTGAGGGACGGGCGGGAAAAGGAAACGCACTGCGTTTTCCCCGACCGTGTGGGAACGGTGCCGCTGGACCGTCTATGTCACGCACCCACAAAGGCCGGCGCCTGCCCCGGTGGGCGCATAGCGCCCGCCGATGGCGGGGCGGGCGCTGGCCGATGGCCTTTGGGCCACCGGGCAGGACAGGAGGAGAGGTTTTCGCATGGCAGAGTCACCTGCCTCTGCCACCGGGGCCGTCGAGCCACCCCTACCCTGCCAGCGGGCGCTCGCCGATCCGTTCTGCGACCATGACCAGATAGCCGTCGGGATCCTGGACCAGAAACTCGCGCTGGCCGCCCAGGCGGTCGCCCCAGTCGCGCCATTTCTCGCGCAGTGGGACGAAGAACGGCAGACCCGCCTCCTGAACCGCGCCGGCGGCGGCTGTGGCGTCCCTGACGTAGACCTGGATGATGGCGCCCCGGCCGAAGGGCTGCTCGAATGGGCCGGTTTCCCAGTCGCCGTCGCGTTCGTAGAACATCAGCTGCGCACCGTCCGGGTGGGTCAGGCATGCCAGCCGCTGCGAGGGGCGCGCGAAGGCGATGCGAAAGCCGAGGACGCCCGACCAGAAGGACAGCGTGCGGTCATAGTCGCTGACCATCAACTCCACGATCAGGCTGGCCCAGGGGGCCGGAGGCGCGCCATTGCCCATGGTCTACTTTCCCTTTGACAGGCCCGCAGCCTAGGGGGACAAGCCCCAGAGCGACAAGAGGGGCGCGATGATCTTTACCGTGGCGATCGACGGGCCTGCGGCGGCGGGCAAGGGCACGATCAGCCGTGCGGTCGCGGCGCATTTCGGCTTTGCGCATCTGGATACCGGCCTGCTTTACCGGGCGGTCGGCGCGATGGGCGGCGATCCGGTCGCGGCGGCCGGTCGCCTGACGGCCGGGGATCTGGCGAGGGGCGACCTGCGCACGCTCGCTGCCGGACAGGCCGCAAGCCGCGTCGCCGTGATCCCCGAGGTGCGGGCGGCACTGGTCGATTTCCAGCGCCGGTTCGCCCGGGCCGAAGGGGGCGCGGTCCTTGACGGGCGCGACATCGGGACCATGATCTGCCCCGAGGCCGAGGTGAAGCTCTACGTCACCGCGCGGGCCGAGGTGCGCGCCCACCGTCGCTGGCTCGAGGTCGGCGGCGACGCGGCGCGCGTCCTGGCCGAGGTGCGCGAGCGCGACGCGCGCGACATGGGGCGGGCGGATGCGCCCTTGCGGCCGGCGGCGGATGCCGTGACGCTCGACACCTCCGACCTGACGATCGAGGCGGCGGTGGAACAGGCCGTCGCGCTGGTCGGCGCGCGGCTGCCCAAGTGATGCCCGCGCGGGTCGTCCTGCACCTGCCCCGCCGGTTCCATGAAGGCTTTGCCGCGAAGGCCCATCTGGCGCTGCACGGAAAGATTGCCGCGATGGTGGCGCGCCGGGGGGGCGAGGTCGTGCTCGCGCCCCGGTCCGACGAGATGTTGTCGGGCACGACGATGGAGGGTGACGGCGATCTGCATATCGTCGAAAGCGGCTGGTGCCGGGGGCCGGGCTGGCTCTCGGCGGCGGTGGCCTATCTGCCGGAATTCTGGCACCTCGACCCCGACGGCGTGCTCGCCGACAGCGCCGCGCGCTTTGCGGTCTATGATGCGGCCGAGGCGCCTGCCGATGCGGCAGCTTTCGCCGACGGGCTCCGCGCGCGCTACGTCGGGCCGCGCAAGTCGCGCTACCGGCAGAAGGTGGCGCGGACAGCGGTCGACCCGGACGCGATCGTGATCTTCCTTCAGGGCCGCATGCCCGAGTGGCGCGGTCACGCCTATCTGTCGACGCCCGACATGCTCGCGGCCGTCGTTGCAGCGGCGGGCGGGCGGCCGGTCTGGGTCAAGCCCCATCCGGTGACCCGCGACGAGGGGTTGAAGGTGATCCTTGCGGCGCAGGACCGGGGCCTTTCGCTTGTCCCGACCGACGGACATGTGCATGACCTTCTGGCGGGGACGGCGGTGTCGGTGTCGATCAATTCGGCCATCGCGCTTGAGGCTTTGTTGCACCGCAAGGGCTCGGTCATCTGCGGGCGGGCGGATTTCGCACATCTGGTGACCGAATGCCGGACGGCCGATGGGATGGCCGCAGCACTTGCCCGCGCGCTGACGCCGCCCCCGGATGCGGACGCGCGGCTGGCCTGGTATTTCCAGCGCCATTGCCTGGACCTGACGGACCCGGCGCTTGAGGATCGCCTGCTGGAACGCTTCGCGGCAGCGGGATTTCCCGCCGATCGGCTGGGCTTAAGCGCCTGACTCCGCTTGCGCGCGCGGGCGGCAAGGGCTATAGGCGCCCCCGTGGAAACCAAGCGACAAGGCCAGAACAGGCCATACGAACCAGGGTCGGGCGCAAGCCGCGACCCTTTGCGCTTGGGACGTCCCAGCAACGAAAGACCGGCGGAGACAACCGCTTGGCCCGCAACACACTGAAAAGGAACTGTTATTCATGTGCGCTAAAGCGACAATGGACGAATTCGAAGCCCTTCTGAAGGAAAGCTTTGAAATCGACACGCCGGACGAAGGTTCGGTCGTCAAGGGCAAGGTCATCGCCATCGAGGCGGGCCAGGCCATCATCGACGTCGGCTACAAGATGGAAGGCCGCGTCGACATCAAGGAATTCGCAAATCCCGGCGAACAGCCCTCGGTCAAGATCGGCGATGAGGTCGAGGTCTATCTCGAGCGCGTCGAGAACGCCCGTGGCGAAGCGGTCCTGAGCCGCGAGAAAGCCCGCCGCGAAGAAGCCTGGGATCGCCTGGAAAAGGCCTATGCCAGCGAAGAGCGCGTCGAAGGCGCCATCTTCGGCCGCGTCAAGGGCGGCTTCACGGTCGATCTGGGCGGCGCTGTCGCCTTCCTGCCCGGTTCGCAGGTCGATGTGCGCCCCGTGCGCGACGCCGGCCCGCTGATGGGCATGAAGCAGCCGTTCCAGATCCTGAAGATGGACCGTCGCCGCGGCAACATCGTTGTCTCGCGCCGCGCGATCCTCGAGGAAAGCCGTGCCGAACAGCGCGCCGAAGTCATCGGCAACCTGTCGGAAGGCCAGACGGTCGACGGCGTGGTCAAGAACATCACCGAATATGGTGCGTTCGTTGATCTGGGCGGCGTGGACGGCCTTCTGCACGTCACCGACATGGCCTGGCGCCGCGTCAACCACCCGTCGGAAATCCTGTCGATCGGCGAGACCGTCAAGGTTCAGGTCATCAAGATCAACAAGGAAACCCACCGCATCTCGCTCGGCATGAAGCAGCTTCAGTCCGACCCGTGGGATTCGGTCGAGCGTCGCTTCCCGATCGGCTCGGTCCACCATGGCCGCGTCACGAACATCACCGACTACGGTGCGTTCGTGGAACTGGAAGCGGGCGTCGAGGGCCTGGTCCACGTTTCGGAAATGTCCTGGACCAAGAAGAACGTGCATCCCGGCAAGATCGTCTCGACCAGCCAGGAAGTGGACGTCATGGTGCTCGAGATCGACAGCGCCAAGCGTCGCGTGTCGCTCGGCCTGAAGCAGACCCAGCGCAACCCGTGGGAAGTCTTCGCGGAAACGCACCCGGCCGGCTCGATCATCGAAGGCGAGGTCAAGAACATCACCGAATTCGGTCTGTTCGTCGGCCTCGACAACGACATCGACGGCATGGTGCACCTGTCGGACCTGTCGTGGGACCAGCGCGGCGAAGAGGCGATCCAGTCCTACCGCAAGGGCGACGTGGTCAAGGCCGCCGTCACCGAAGTGGACGTGGACAAGGAGCGCATCTCGCTCTCGATCAAGTCGCTCGACGCCGACACCTTCTCTGACGCGGTCGATGGCGTGAAGCGCGGCTCTGTCATCACCACGACGGTGACGGCGGTCGAGGATGGCGGGATCGAGGTCGACTACAACGGCATGAAGTCCTTCATCCGCCGTTCGGACCTGGCCCGCGACCGTGCAGACCAGCGCCCGGAACGCTTCCAGGTCGGCGACCATGTCGACGCGCGCGTGACCAACGTCGATTCGAAGACCCGCAAGCTGGGCCTGTCGATCAAGGCGCGCGAGATCGCCGAAGAAAAGGAAGCCGTCGAACAGTATGGCTCGTCGGACTCGGGCGCCTCGCTCGGCGACATCCTGGGTGCGGCGCTCAAGGGCAAGAACTGAGCCTGACGCGCAGCCCTTCGGGTAGAAGATCGAAGCCCCGCCCGGAACCCTCCGGGCGGGGCTTTTCCTTTTGGCGGCCCGATTCGCCGCGCTGCCGCATTCCACCGGCGCCCGGGGCGCGCTGAACGGGGAAGGGCTTCTTATCCACAGGACGAGGCGCGACCTGCGGGTGGCTCACGAAGAAAGAGACTGTTTTACAAGGACTTTCGCGCCGTTCTCGCCCGATTTTTCGTTTGTCGGCCGAATCTTTCGCCCTATAGTCGCGCAGCAACAAGCAGGCCGCCCTGTGAAGGTGGTCGCAGGGGGGAAGATGATCCGTTCGGAATTGATCCAGAAAATTGCAGAGGATAACCCGCACCTTTTTCAGCGGGACGTCGAGCGGATCGTGAACACCATCTTTGAAGAAATCATCGAGGCGATGGCGCGGGGCGACAGGGTCGAACTGCGCGGCTTCGGCGCCTTTTCGGTCAAGAAGCGCGATGCGCGGGCCGGGCGCAATCCGCGCACCGGCGAATCGGTCAGCGTGGACCAGAAGCATGTGCCCTTCTTCAAGACCGGCAAACTTCTGCGCGACCGGCTGAACGGGACCGAGTGAATGGCGCGCTGGCTGCGGCTGATCCTGATCGCGGTCGTGGCGCTGGCGCTTCTGCTGATTGCCGGGGCCAACCGTGACCTGGTGACGCTGCATCTTCTGCCGCCCGAGATGGCGCGCTTTGCCGGGACCGGCGACGGCTGGCAGGTGCCCCTGTTCCTCGTCCTTTTTGCGATGTTGCTGATCGGGTTCGGGCTGGGGCTTCTGTGGGAGTTCGTGCGCGAGCGTGGCCACCGCGTCGCGGCCCGCGACCACCGTCAGCAGGCGGCCGTCCTTGCGCGCGAGGTCAAGCGGCTGAAGGGGCCGACGGGACCGGCGGACGAGGTGCTGGCCATCCTCGACCAGCCGAAGGCCTGAGCCATCTTCTGCGCCGCCCGGCTTTGGGCTAGAAGCGCCCCATGACGACACGTGTGAAGATCTGCGGCCTCAGCCGGCCCGAGGATGTGGCGACTGCCGCCGAGGCGGGCGCGACCTACATGGGGTTCGTCTTCTTCCCGAAATCGCCGCGCCACCTTGCCCTTGCCGATGCGCGTGCGCTCGCGCTGACGGTGCCCGACGGCATCGCCAAGGTCGCGCTGACCGTCGATGCGACGGACGCAGAGATCGACGCAATCCTGGCCAGTGTGCCGATCGACATGCTGCAGCTTCACGGCCGCGAAAGCGTCGCGCGCGTGGCCGAGGTGCGGGCGCGGACAGGCTTGCCGGTGATGAAGGCCGTGGGGCTTTCGGGGCCGGAGGATCTGCGCGCCCTAGAGGATTACCAGTCGGTCGCCGACCAGATCCTGGTCGATGCCAAGCCCCCCAAGGGCGCGGCACTGCCGGGCGGGAACGGCCTGGCGTTCGACTGGCGGCTGCTGCTCGGCCGGGTCTGGCGGCGGCCCTGGATGCTGGCCGGCGGCCTGACGCCCGAAAACGTCGGACAGGCGATCCGGTCCACCAACGCCCGGCAGGTCGATGTCTCGTCAGGCGTCGAAAGCGCGCCGGGGCAGAAGGACGGCGCCCTGATCCGCGCCTTCCTCTCGGCGGCACGGGGGCTCTGATGACCGATCCCTATGACCTTCTTGTCGGCGACCGCAGCACCGTGACCGACGCGGACGTGCGCTATTTCGCCGAGGATCCCCGGCGGCTCGAGATGCTGGACGCGCGCGAGACGGGCCGCTACCGGACGCTTGCCTATCTGCTGGCGCTGGCGGTCGCCTTCATCGTCATCTCGAAGCTGCTGGTCGCGCGCTATGACGATGCGGTTGACCAGCTGCTCAACGGGGTCGTCGTCGATCTGTTCTTCGAGATGGGTTCGGCACTGATCGGCGCCCTGACGGTCGTCCTGTTCCTGAACCGCGACGCCGTGCGCCAGTTTCGCGCGAACCTCGAGCTGCGGCGCGAAATCGAAGGGCGGATTGCGGCCCTGAATGCGGGCAAAGACACGGGCCCGGGGGCTGAACCCCTTTCCTCAGGCGGCAAGGGGCGCTAGCTAGGGTCGATCGGGAAGAGGAGCGCATCACATGGCCAAGGACGGACCGAACAGCTTCATGACGGGGCCGGATGAGCGCGGCCGCTTCGGCGATTTCGGCGGGCGCTTCGTGTCGGAAACGCTGATGCCGCTGATCCTCGACCTTGAGGCGGAATATGAGAGGGCCAAGACCGACCCGACCTTCTGGGCCGAGATGGACGACCTCTGGAAACACTATGTCGGCCGGCCGTCGCCGCTCTATCACGCCTCGCGGCTGACCGAGCATCTGGGCGGCGCCAAGATCTACATGAAGCGCGACGAGTTGAACCATACCGGCGCGCACAAGATCAACAACGTCCTTGGCCAGATCATCCTTGCCCGCCGCATGGGCAAGACCCGCATCATCGCCGAGACGGGCGCCGGCCAGCATGGCGTGGCGACCGCGACGGTCTGCGCCAAGTTCGGGCTGCCCTGCGTGGTCTACATGGGCGCACATGATGTCGAGCGGCAGGCGCCGAACGTCTTTCGCATGCGGCTTCTCGGCGCCGAGGTGCATCCCGTCACCTCGGGGCGCGGCACGCTCAAGGACGCGATGAACGATGCGCTGCGCGACTGGGTGACGAACGTGCGCGACACGTTTTATTGCATCGGCACCGTCGCGGGCCCCCATCCCTACCCGGCGATGGTGCGCGACTTCCAGTCGATCATCGGCAAGGAAGTCCGCTGGCAGCTGGCCGAACAGGAAGGCGAGGGGCGCCTGCCGGACACGGTCGTCGCGGCGATCGGCGGCGGGTCGAATGCGATGGGGCTGTTCCATCCCTTCCTCGACGATCCGTCCGTGCGCATCATCGGCGTCGAGGCGGGCGGCAAGGGCGTCGATGACCGGATGCAGCATTGCGCGAGCCTGACCGGCGGGCGTCCGGGCGTCCTGCACGGCAACCGCACCTACCTGCTGCAGGACGGGGACGGGCAGATCCTGGAGGGTTTCTCGATTTCCGCCGGGCTCGACTATCCGGGGATCGGGCCGGAACATGCCTGGCTGCATGACAAGGGCCGCGCGAGCTATGTCTCGATCACCGACAAGGAGGCGCTCGAGGCCTTCCAGCTTTGCTGCAAGCTTGAAGGCATCATCCCGGCGCTCGAACCCAGCCACGCGCTGGCGCATGTGATGAAGATCGCGCCCGATTTGCCGCGCGACCATATCATCGTGATGAACATGTGCGGGCGGGGCGACAAGGACATCTTCACCGTCGCCAAGCATCTTGGCTTCGACATGAAGGTCTGACCCGGCCCGGTCAGCCCCCGCCGGACGTCTAAACCTGGGTTTATGGCGTCGAATTAAACCCATGGTCACTTTCGGACACCAAGTCCGGCGGGCCATTCTCCGTCAGGTCGGCGCAAAGCCGGATCCAAACGGAGATTCAAGATGAACCGTTCCATGATTCTTGCCGCCGCGCTTGCGCTGGTTGGCACGGTCGCATCGGCGGATGCGATCGATTCCGCCCTGCAGTCGCTCGCGGACCAGGGTGCGACCCACGTCGAAGCTACGCGCGGCACCGAAACGACCAAGATCGAAGGCACGCTGAACGGCAAGCATTTCGAAATGTCGGTCCGCAATACGGACGGCACCGTGGTGAACCAGGAAACCGGCTCGGGCGACCAGGCTTCGGGCGACGGCACCGAAGGCAGCGGCGACCAGGGCAGCGAAGGCTCGGGCACCGAAGGCTCGGGTGACGGCAACGGCCAGGAACAGGGCGACGGCTCGTCCAGCGGCGAACATGGCAGTGACGGCGATGGCGGCCACGATGGCGGCGAGGGCGGTCACGATGGTGGCGGCGACGGCGGCGGCGATGGCGGCCATGACGGCGGCGACGGCGGCGACGGCGGCGCGGATAAGTAGTTTTGAGTAGGTAACAAGTAACTGGTTTGGACTTGTCTGAGGTCCGCCCAGTGACATACTGGCGGACACCAGAGACCGCGGCGGGCCCCCTTGCCGCGGTCATTTTCCGGGGAACGGAAATGCGGCGCAGGGATCTTTTCGCAGTCGGACTGGCGCTCGCGGCCGGCGCGACGGCCGCGCGGGCGACGGTCACCGATCCTCTGGTCGTGTCGCTGATCGACGACCTGAAGCGCCAAGGCTACAAGGATTTCGACGTGAGCCAAACCTGGCTGGGCCGGGTGCGTATCGTTGCCCGCATGAACGGCGTGGTGCGCGAGCTGATCATCGACCCACGGACGGGCGAGATATTGCGCGACTACCAGGACGTTCAGGGACAGGGCGGGCGACCCCGCTCGCCGCCGGACCCAGTCGACCACAACGGCGACGACGGTGGCGACGGCGCCAGTGGCGACCCGGACTCCCACGGCGGCAACGGGCAGGGCAGCGGCGACAGCAGCAGCAATAGCGGCAGCGACGGACAGGGAAGCGGAGAGGACGGCAGCGGGCAGGGAAGCAACGACGGTACGAATGGCTGACGGGGCTTGGCGACGATGGCGCGGACCGATCCTGGTCCTGGTCATTCTGGTCGTCCAGGCGGCCTGTGCGCTCTTTTTCGTTTCCGACATCCTGTTTTCCGTCCTCGGGATCTATGCCCGCCCCATCGCCTGGCGCACGCGCGAGATGCTCGAACTGGGCGCGGCGCTTGGCCTTGTCCTCGGCCTACTGCTGGGCGCGATCGCCTTCTGGCGGCTGGCGCGCGACCATCGGCGCACGCGCGCCCGGCTTGACCGCGCCTCGTCGGCCTTCGTGGATTTGATGGAGCAGCGCTTCAGCGAATGGGGGCTTACCGCCTCGGAACGCGATGTGGCGCTCTTTGCGATCAAGGGGCTCAGCACTGCCGAAATTGCCGGGCTGAGGGGGGTCGCCGAAGGGACGATCAAGGCGCAGACGAATGCGATCTATCGCAAGGCGGGCGTCAACGGGCGCCCCCAGCTTCTGAGCCTTTTCATCGAGGACCTGATGGAGGCCCGCCCCCCGGCCCGCCCGGCCCGCCCGGCCCCCCGTCAGCCGGAATAGGACTTCAGCACGCCAAGCGGCACGATCTCGAGCGCGCGCGCGTGGGTCGAGGCCAGCCGGACCAGAGGCGCGCAGCCTTCGTCATGCGCCTCGAGGAAGCGGGCGGCGCAGAGGCACCAGCGGTCGCCCGGCTTCAGGCCGGGAAAGCCGTATTCGGGGCGGGGCGTGGTCAGGTCGTTGCCGATGTAGCTCGACCAGGCCAGGAACTCGTCGGTCATGCTGACACAGACCGTGTGGCTGCCCCGATCCTCGGCGCAAGAATTGCAATGGCCGTCACGGAACCAGCCGGTCATGGGCGCGGTCGAACAGGGTTCGAGCGGGCCCCCCAGAACGTTGACGGACGGCAATGGGGTGGTCATCAGGCGGCCTCCTTCCAGTCGATCCAATGGCAATGGGCGCTGGCATCGGCCAGGTGCCGCCGGGTGCCGCCGGGCCAGAGCGTCAGCGTCAGCTCGGCGCTGCCGCCGGGCGCGTTTTCCAGGCCCAGGTGGGCAATGGGCGCATCGGGCGTGGCGCTTGCCCCTGCGCGGGCGAGTGCTGCGCTGCAACGGGCCTGCACCTCGGGCGGGAAATATTGCCAGGCGATGGTGTGGCAGATCAGATGCAGTGCGCCGGGACGTGGCGTGGCCAGCCGGGTTTCCAGCCAGTCAGCGGCATCGCCCTGCACCACGGGAAACGGCTGCCGCGCGGCGAAGTCGAGCGCGGAACGGGTGCGGGCCAGCCGCTCGGACTGGTCTGGCCAGATGTAGGACAGGATGCGGACCTGGTCCCGCGCCGGGTCGAGCGGGTTGAGATCCACCCCCGCCCTCTCCCGCACGACCGGGCGGGGCATGCCGGGGGTCAGCGGTCCCCCGCGCCAGCCCGGAGCCAGGGTCAGGACCGGGTCCACCGGCCCAAGCGTCACCCCCGGCAGCGCGAGTGCAAAGTGGTCCCACCAGAGGTTCAGCCCCGCGCTCGCCCCCAGTTCCGACAGCACGAAAGGCAGCGCGGTTTCTGCCGCCAGACGATGGCCCGCAGCAATCAGCGCGGCCGAACGGCGGACCTCGTTCGTCTGCGGCGGGCTGTCCATGAAGCGCAGGATCGCTGCCGCATGCCCGGCCATCGCGCCCTTGAGCGCGACCCAAAGCCGGTCATCCGACAGGCGGCTGTGGCCGGCATAGGCCCTGGCCAGGTCCGCGTCCCGGCCGGCCAGCACCAGCGCATGCAACGCCCCCGCCAGGCGCAGGGGCACCGAAGCGCCGGCATAGGAGATATCGCCCGGCCATGAAAACAGGCGGTCAGCCACCGCGTCGCCCGGCTGCAAACGCTCCCCCAACAGGGCGCAGAGCCGCGCCGTGAAGGGGGACCCGAGTGCCGCGCACGCCTCTGCCTGAAGCGCGAACGCGGCGCGGACGCTCACCGGAACCGCTCCATCAGACGCCTGAGCGGGTCTTTCGGCGTCTCCTCGGGCGTCTTCTCGGGCGGGCCCTCGGCGTCACGGGCGGCCCTTGCGGGTGCCTTCTCGGGTGCCTTCTCGGGCGGCTCCTCGGGCCGCCTGGGCTTCGCGGCCGGGCGCGGCGGCGCGGTGCGGGCGGTGACGCGGTTCAAAAAACCCGGCCCGTCGCCTTTCGCCAGAAGGGGCGCCCCGTCCGCTATCCCGCGCAGCAGATCGTCGAGCCCGTCCACCTCGGCCTTGGCGAAGTCCGACAGCACATAACCCGCCACGCGGTCCTTGTCGCCCGGATGGCCGATCCCCAGCCGCACACGGCCGTAGCCTTCGCCGATATGGGCGTGAAGCGAGCGCAGCCCGTTGTGGCCCGCATGGCCACCACCCGTCTTCAGCCGCACCCGGAAGGGCGCGAGGTCCAGCTCGTCGTGAAAGACGGTCACGTCGGCGGGGGTGAGTTTCAGATAGCGCATCGCCTCGCCGACCGACTGGCCCGAGAGGTTCATGAAGGTCTGGGGTTTCAGAAGGGCTATGCGCTCCTCGCCCACGCGCCCCTCGCTCACGAGGCCCTGGAAGCGGGCGCGGAAGGGCGGGAAGCCGTAGTCCGCCGCAATGCGGTCGATGGCCAGGAAGCCGACGTTATGGCGGTTCTGGGCGTAGGAGCCGCCGGGATTGCCAAGGCCGACCCAAAGCTGCATCAGCCCGCCCCCCCGGCCCAGCGGTCCAGCGCCTCTTCATCCGCGTCGCGGGCGGCGACCCAGCTCGACCCTTCGGCGCGGTGTTCCTTCTTCCAGAAGGGGGCGCGGGACTTCAGGTAGTCCATCAGGAACTCGGCCGCCGCAAAGGCCTCGGCCCGGTGGCGGCTGGCGGTTGCGACCATCATGATGGGCTCGCCGGGGTGCATGGGGCCGGTGCGGTGCAGGACCAGCATTCGGTTGAGCCTGAACCGGGTCGCGGCTTCGGCCGCGATGGCGTCGATGGCGGCTTCGGTCATGCCGGGATAATGGTCGATCTCCATCCGCGTCAGGCTGCCGCCGTCGTTCCGGACAAGGCCAAGGAAGGTCACGACGGCCCCCGCCCCCCCTGCCCTTCCGGCGAAGGCCGCGCATTCGGCGCCGTAGTCGAAAGGCGCCTCCTGAAGCCGGATCACGCGGTCGGTCATGGCTTCAGCCGCCGGTCATCGGCGGGAAGAAGGCCACCTCGCGCGCGCCTTTCAGCGGGGCGTCGAAGTCGACAAGCCGCTGGTCGATCGCGACGCGCAGCGCCCGGCGGTCGGCGAAGGCCGCGGCATAGCGCTCTTCGCGCGCGGCAAGTTCGTCGGCGAGTGCGGCGGGGGTGGCGGCGGTCGTTTCCACATCCTCCCACGGGCGGCCGATGCGTTCTCGGACCCAGGCGAAATAGAGGACCCTCATGGCTCCTCTTTCCCCGGCTCGTCCTTCAGCAGCGGCTTGGCCTTCACGAAATAGTCCCAGCCGGTGATGGCGGTCAGGGCGGCCGCGATCCAGATCAGGACCAGGCCGGCATGGTTGGCGACCGAGGCGCAGCTGCTTTTGCCGCAGGCGCGGATCGGATCGACAAGACCGTCCGACACGGCGTCGGCATATTGCTCGGGCGTCATGCCGTGCATGGCGACGCCGTTCAGATACTCAAGCCCGGTGCCCAGGAACAGCGTCGCGATGGCGACCATCTGCGCCGTCGTCTTCCATTTCGCCAGCTTCGTGACCTTCAGGGTCGCGGCCCGCGCGCCCAGATATTCGCGCATGCCCGACACGAAGACCTCGCGGAAGAGGATCACGGTCGCAGGCAGGATCAGCCAGGGGTTCATGCCGGAATAGCCGGTCAGGACCATGATGGCGATGACGACCATGGCCTTGTCGGCAATGGGGTCGAGCATGGCGCCGAACTTTGATTCCTGCTTCCAGAGCCGCGCCAGATAGCCGTCGAAATAGTCGGTGATCGCGGCCGAGACGAAGAGCGACAGTGCAAACCAGTCCGCCCAGGGCCGGCGGAAATAAAGGAACATGATCGCCACGCCCGGCGCCGCCAAAAGGCGCAGGAAGGTCAGGATGTTCGGGACATTCCAGTTCATAGGCCATGCGTAGCCCATGCGCAGGATGGTGGGAAGGGGCGCCGGGCGCGGAGCCGGGTTGCGCGGCCGCCCTTCCGTCAGCCGCCCGTCATCTCGGCCTGGCGCACGATGACCTCGGCCTGGCGGATCGAGGCGATGTCGACCAGGCGCCCCTTGTAGACGGTCGCGCCCTGCCCCTCGGCCTTGGCCTTGGCCATGGCGGCAAGGATTTCGCGCGCCTCGGCGACCTGGGCTTCGGAGGGGGTGAAGACCTCGTTCGCGAGCGCGACCTGCTTGGGGTGGATCGCCCATTTGCCGACCATGCCAAGGACGGCCGAGCGGCGGGCCTGGGCGCGAAAGCCCTCGTCGTCCGAAAAGTCGCCGAAGGGGCCGTCGACGGGCAGGATGCCGTGGGTCCGGCAGGCGGCGACGATGGCGGCCTGGGCCCAGTGCCAGGGGTCGGACCAGTATTTCTGGCCCTCGCGGTGCATGTAGTAGTTTTCCTGCGTGCCGCCGATGCCGGTCGTCTGCATGCCCATGCTCGCCGCGAAGTCGGCCGCGCCAAGGCTCATGGCCTGCAGCCGGGGCGAGGAGGCTGCGATGTCCTCGACATGGGCGATGCCGGCGGCAGTTTCGATGATGACCTCAAGCGCGACCGGCTTCGTCCGCCCCTTGGCGCGTTCGATCGCCGTCACCAGCGCATCGACCGCATAGACATCGGCCGCGCAACCGACCTTGGGGATCATGATCTGGTCGATGCGGTCGCCCGCCTCTTCCAGAACCTCGACCACGTCGCGATACCAGTAGGGCGTGTCGAGCCCGTTGATGCGCACCGACAGGTGCTTTCGGCCCCAGTCGATGTCATTGATCGCCGCAATGATGTTCCTGCGCGCCTGCGGCTTGTCGTCAGGCGCCACCGAATCCTCGAGGTCGAGGTTGATGACGTCCGCCGCACTCGCCGCCATCTTCTCGAAGAGCGCGGGGCGCGAGCCGGGACCGAAGAGCTGGCAGCGGTTGGGGCGCGCGGGAGGGGCGGGCTGCAGGCGGAAGGACATGGGCGGGCTCCTGTCGGAAGGTCGGGCGAAACGCTAGTCAGGGGCGCGTGTGCGGGCAAGGGAATTCTGCGGCTGCAGCATGGATGCTGCAGGGCGGCGGACCCGATGCATAGGGGCTAGAGACGCCTGGCTGCGGGAAATCGCGATCCGCGCCGCCGGTCCCCGCTGGCCGCCCCGTGCTTCCTGGGCGGGCCAGGACTTGCGCAGTGAACAGGACGGGCCGATGAGGGCGGGGCGCGCGCAGGCGCCCTGCCCCGTTCGCCCACCCTTACCGGATGCCGGCTTTCGACAGGCGCGGCAGGACTTCCTCGGCGAAGTAGGGGAATTCCTTGACATAATCGACGAAGGACAGGGTCGTGCCGCCGAAGCCCGCCTCGTGCAGCGAGATCAGGCCATTTGCCACCTGGTCCGGCGTGCCGATCAGGGGGAAGCCGCCGTGGCCGAGTGCCATGCCGAAGCGGATCTGCTTCAAGAGGTCATGCGGGAACGAGAGCGCGTGGGCGAGTTGCAGGCGGATCAGATTGTCGGTCGCAACCCAGTCGGCGTTTTCATCGACGATGTAGTGAACATAGTCGCGGGCCTCTTTCTCGGTCGGGCGGCAGACGACATGGCTGAAGGTCAGGACGCCGACGTTGCGGCCCTTGGCGGCGGCCTGGGCCTTCAGTGCGGCGATCTCTTCCCTCGACCGGCCAAGGTCGATCGCCGGGGTGAAGAGGAAGTTCGCATTGTCGGTCGCGAACTCGCGGCCTTGCGGCGAGCCGGCGGCATTGATGATCGGGACCGAGCCGCGCACAGGCGCCGGGTCGCCCTTCAGCCCGCGGATGCCGGTGAAATAGGTGCCGTCCCAGTCGAAATGATCCGTGCTGGCCCAGGTCTTGCGGATCAGGTCATACCATTCCTGCGCGTAGCCATAGCGCGTCTCGTGATCGTCGGGCAGCTTCATGCCCAGGGCCTCGTATTCCGGCTTGTTCCAGCCGGCGACGATGTTCAGGCCGGCGCGGCCGTGGCCGATCTGGTCGATGGTCGCGATCTGCTTGGCGACCACGACGGGGTGGTTCGCGGTGGTGTGGATCGTCGCGAAGACCGTCAGCCTTTCGGTCGAGGCCAGAAGGCCCGCCGCCCAGGTCATGGTTTCGAGGACGCCGCCGTGAAAGTCGGTCGGACCGCCGTAGCCGATCCAGCGGGCGATGGGCAGCATGAAGTCGATCCCCGCCGCGTCGAGCATCCTGGCGAGCTTCAGATTGTTGTCCCACGAATTGACCCAGCGTTCCGGCGCCTGGGTGGGCGTCATGCCCGACGAACAGTTGCTGGAGAAGGTGCCCAGCTTGAAGCCGCCGGTGAGCATCCGGTTCTGTGCCATGGTCGCGTTCCTGTCGGTTGGATGTTTGGTTTTATTTTATGATTGAAATTCTATGTAAAAGCGACCTTGCGTCAACAGATTTATTTCCACACATTCAACGGGCCTTCAGGGAGACGGCGATGGCAAAGAATTCTCTTCCACCTCAGGCGGATAAGATGGACGGCTGGATGGACCGGCGGTGGCATCTGTCGGCCGATCAGGTCGAGGTGGCGGCGACCGAACTGGAATTCGCGCTGATGCGGACGTTCGAGGGATTCGGGCGCTGGCAGTCCGAATGCCTGGCCGGCGTGTCGAACGTGACCGCGACGGGGCCCGAGAACGCGCTTTTACACGTGATCCGCATGAACGACCGGCCCAAGACCATGCGCGACCTGACGCGGCTGCTGAACCGCGAGGATGTGCCGAACATCCAGTATTCGCTGCGCAAGCTGATCGGCGCGGGGCTCGTGGTGCGCGAGGGGGCCGGGCGGTCCGGCGTGACCTATAGGGTCACGGACGAGGGTGCGCGGGTGACCGAGGATTACGGCATCCTGCGCCGCAAGCTTCTGATCGCGGCTGTCCGGACGCTGCCGGGGTTTGCCGAGCGGCTGGAAGAGGCGGCCGCGACGCTGACGGTCCTGTCGGGGCTTTACGAGGAAGCCGCGCGCGTCGCCGCGACGCACCGGCGCTAGGGGGACTGGCCGGGGCAGACGGGATCAGGAAACGCGACCCGCGTTTCCCCCCGGCCGCGTGGGAACGGTTCCGCGGGACCGTTCGTGTCATAAACGGAATGAGGCCGGCGCCTGCCCCGCCGATGGCGGGGCAGGCGCTGGCCGATGGCCTTTTGGCCATCGGCGGGGGCAAAAGACGTGTTCACCGCATGGCAGGGTCACTTGCCTCTGCCACTCGGGCCATCCCCCCCAACATCAATCGCGACGGAAGGTCAGGTAATGGGGTGCCCGACCCTCTCGCAGCGCCTTCTGTTCGTAGCGGGTCGAGAGCCAGTCCTCCCAGGGTTCCGCCCCCTGCCCGGTCAGCGTGAAGCCTGCGGGCGGCACCTCCTCGAGCGTCTGGCGGACATAGTCGGGGATGTCGGTCGCGACGCGGAATTCGGCCCCCGGTGCCAGTGCGCGGTGCAGGCCCGCGAGGTAGCCGGGGGTCACGAAGCGGCGGCGGTGGTGGCGGGCCTTGGGCCAGGGGTCGGGGTAGTTCAGGAAGGCCTTGGCGAAGGCGCCGGGCGGACAGACGTCGAAGAGGTCGCGCACGTCGCCGGGATGCAGCGCCAGGTTGGTGACGCCCGCCGCGCGGATCTTGCCCAGAAGCATCGCGATGCCGTTGACGAAGGGTTCGCAGCCGATCAGGCCCACGGAGGGATTGCGAGCCGCCATATGGACCAGATGCTCGCCGCCGCCGAAGCCGATCTCGAGCCAAAGGGGCCGGTCGCCCAGCACCGCCGTCAGATCGACGGGCGTGCGCGCGGGGTTGTCCTCGCGCGTCAGGCCATGAAGCGTCAGGCGCCCCAGATCCTCGGCCAGGTAGGTCTTCTGGCTCTGGCGCAGGGTCTTGCCATGCGTGCGGCCGTAAAAGTTGCGGCGCAGGGCGGGATCAGGTTCGGTCATCGGCCTTGCTCGCGGACTGAAAGCGCCCTCATGCCGCGCGGGGCAGGCCCGGTCAAGCCCGGCGGGGCTGATCGCTCACCGGCTTGATGAGGACGCTCGTGACCTTGGTGCGATCATTCTTGACCAGCCGGTCGATCCGGGCGACTGCCGCCTCGACCTCGGGCACGGTCAGGTCGTCGCGAAAGGCGATACTGGCCGCCAGAAGAACCGAATCGCGCCCGATTTGCAGGGTCTGGATGCCATTCACATGCGCAACTTCCGGGACGGAGGCGATGGCGCGGCGCAGTTCGGCCTCGACCTCGGGAAGGGCGGGCTCGCCCATGAGGAGGCCCTTGCATTCCCGCGCGAGAGAGATCGACGTCGCCGCGAGGAGGAGGCCGATAAGGACCGAGCCGACCCCGTCCCACCAAGGCTCTCCGGTCAGTTGGGCGGCAAGGATGAAGACAAAGGCGATCGCAAGGCCAAGAAGGGCCGCCGTGTCCTCGAAAAAGACGGTGAAGACCGTCGGGTCTTTCGACCGTCGCGTGGCCTCGACCAGGCTCTTGCCGGGGGCGGCGGCGCGCATCTCGCGGTAGGCCACGCGCCAGGAGATGAACTCGAAGATCGCGGCAAGGCCCAGGACCGCGTAGGTCACCGGCAGGTCCGTTGCCGCCTCGGGCTCGATAATATGGGCAATACCTTGATAGATCGAGACCGCCGCCCCGGCGGCAAAGATCATCAGGGCAACGATGAAGGCCCAGAAATACAGCTCCCGCCCATAGCCGAGGGGGTGCTGGTCGTCAGCAGGCCGCTCGGATCGGCGCACCCCGTAAAGAAGAAGGAACTCGTTTCCGGTATCGACGAGCGAATGGATCGCCTCCGACAGCATCGAGGAGGAACCGGAAACGTAGTAGGCCACGAACTTGGTGAGGGCCACGGCGCAATTTCCGGCAAGGGCGGCCAGGATGACGCGCCTTGAACCCGAGTGCGCGGCCATGTGGCGGCCCTCCGATATGGGTGCCGCGGCGGCACCTTTCCCCTATCCGCAAACTGGAGCCATTCCAGCCCGAGGGCAAGCGAGCCTTACGTAGCCTCGCTCGCCATCGTCTGGGGACAGGGGACAGGGCGAAGCCGGGGGGAAGCCGGCGGCGTTAGACCGCCTTCTTCAGCGCTGCGACCAGATCGGTCTTTTCCCACGAGAACCCGCCATCCGCGTCCGGCGCGCGGCCGAAGTGGCCGTAGGCCGCCGTGCGCTGGTAGATCGGGCGGTTCAGGCCAAGATGCGTGCGGATGCCGCGCGGGGTCAGGTCCATGACCTGGCCGACGGCCCGCTCGATCTCGGCGTCGGGAACAGCACCCGTGCCGTGGGTGTCAACGTAGACGGCAAGCGGTTTCGCGACGCCGATCGCATAGGCGACCTGGATCACGCAGCGCTTGGCCAGTCCGGCGGCCACGACGTTCTTCGCAAGGTAGCGCGCGGCATAGGCGGCAGAGCGGTCGACCTTGGTCGGGTCCTTGCCGGAAAAGGCGCCGCCGCCGTGCGGGGCCGCGCCGCCGTAGGTGTCGACGATGATCTTGCGGCCCGTAAGCCCCGCGTCCCCGTCCGGGCCGCCGATGACGAAGGTGCCGGTCGGGTTCACCCACCATTCGGTGCGGTCGGTCAGCCAGCCCTCGGGCAGGACCTCGCGGATGTAGGGTTCGACGATGGCGCGGATGTCGGCGCTCGACTGGCTTTCGAGCGCGTGCTGCGTCGACAGGACGAGCGAGGTCACTTCGACCGGCTTGCCGTTTTCATAGCGCAGCGACAGTTGCGACTTGGCGTCGGGGCGCAGCGTGGGCTCGGCGCCCGATTTCCGCGCCTCGGCCAGGCGGCGGAGGATGGCGTGGGAATAAAGGATCGGCGCCGGCATCAGGTCGGGCGTCTCGTCGGTCGCATAGCCGAACATGATGCCCTGATCGCCCGCCCCGTCCCGGTCTACGCCCTGTGCGATATGGGCCGACTGGGAGTGCAGAAGGTTCGTGACCTCGCAGGTCTTCCAGTGGAACTTGTCCTGTTCGTAGCCGATATCCTTGATGCAGTCGCGGACGATGCCGTCGACGCGGCCCATCATGGCGCGCAGGTGCGCGGGGTCCGACAGGCCGACCTCGCCGCCAACGACGACGCGGTTCGTGGTCGCAAAGGTTTCGCAGGCGACGCGGGCGTTCGGCTCTTCGGCGATGAAGGCATCGAGGACGGCGTCGGAAATGCGGTCGCACACCTTGTCAGGGTGACCCTCCGACACGGATTCGGAGGTGAAGATATAGTTCTGACGGGACATGAAGTGCTCCATTGGGGTCAACCCGCCACGCCAGGAAGCCGTTGTGGCAGTTCAAATCCGGCAGCTAGCAAGCGGGCGAGGGAAGGTCAACCGCGCGCACGACGTGTTGCCAAGCCGAACCAGAATAAGCCGAGGAACAGCAAGAATGTTGCCGGTCCGTCACCAGTCCGGGCGTAAACGGTCGGCGGAAGGGCGCCCGGCACGTCCAGGTCCAGGTAGCCCACGCTTTCCTGCGCGAGCCGGCCAAGCTCTCGGCCCTTGGCGTCATAGCCGACGGTGATCCCGGTATTGGCGTCGCGCAGAAGCGGCAGGCCCTGTTCGATGGCGCGCAGGCGCGCCTGTGCCGCATGCTGCCAGGGGCCGGACAGGCGGCCGAACCAGCTGTCGTTCGTGACCTGCAAGATCCAGTCGGCGCGGCCATGGGCGGCCTCGGCGGCGCGCAGGTCCTGGGGGAAGACGGCCTCGTAGCAGATAAGCGGCAGGACGCGGCCGACGGGGCCAAGGTCCAGGACCGTCGGACCGGAGCCGGCGCTGTAGCCGTTCCCGGCGCGGGCGGCGAAGGCGGTGACGCCCAGCTGGTCTGCGAAGGGCACATATTCGCCGAAGGGCACAAGGTGGGTCTTGTCGTAAAGCTGCGTCGCCTGCCCGGCGTCGTCGATGATGGCGAGCGTGTTGTAGTAGCGCGCGCCGTCGCCGCGTTGAAGGCCGATGGCGAGGGGCGTGCCGTTGGCGGCCAATGCTGCCTCTTCGAGGATCGGTTGCGCCTGATCCAGCAGCCAGGGGATCGAGGTTTCGGGCCAGACAATCAGCGACAGCGGCTTGTCGGTCGGCGCACCGGTGGCGGCGATCATGCGGTCCAGGAAGGTGTCCCACATGCCCGGCAGCCACTTCAGCGCCTGGGTGGCGTTCGGCTGGACGAGGCGCACGCGGATCGCCGGATCGCGCGGCGGTTCGGGCCGGGACAGGCGCCACAGGCCCCCGCCCCAAACGGCGGCGGTCAGGGCGAGCGCCGACAGGACCGGTACCGGGCGGGCGCGCGAAAGCAGGAGCGCGAGTGCTACGGTCAGGATCGACAGGCCGATGGGGCCTGCGAAAGCTGCGGCCTGGGCGACGGGCGTCGCGATCCAGACGTGGCCGAGGAGCACCCAGGGAAAGCCGGTGAAGAGGTAGCTGCGGGCAAGGTCCGAAAGGACAAGGCCCAGCGCGAGGCCCGCAGCGCGCAAGGGGCCGGGCGGTGCGCGGTCGGCGAGCCAACCGGCCGCACCCCAGAAAAGGCCGCCGCCCAGCGCCATGAAGATCAGCGCGAAGGGCGCCATCCAGGCGTCGCGTTCCGGCTCGACGAAGAAGGGCTCGACGATCCAGAAGAGCGTGGCGGCGAAATAGCCCGCGCCGGCCCAGAAGGCCGTGAAACGGGCGCTGCCCCGGCTTGCGCGGCCCCCGCTGGCGTGGCGCAGAAGAAGGGCGAGCGCCAGAAGTGTCGCGGGCCAGAAGCCGACCGGGGCCTGACCCAGCGCCGCGACGGCACCCAGAGCCAGCGGCAAGAGGGCGCGCCGCGCACCCCCGACCAGCCGTTCCCCCGGTGTCATTACGACGGCTGCGGCAGGCGGACGCGGACGCGCTTGATGCGGCGCGGGTCGGCATCGACGATCTCGAACTCGGCGCCGCTTTCGTGGGGGATCACCTCGCCCCGCGCCGGGATGCGGCCGGTGAGCATGTAGACGAGGCCGCCCAGCGTATCGACCTCTTCATCCTCTTCGGGTTCGGCGAGCTTCAGGCCGATCTCACTCTCGAAATCCGAAAGCGGCGCGCGGGCCTGGACCAGATACTGGCCGGGCCGCTCCAGTTGCCAGAGGCCATCTTCGGCCTCGTCATGTTCGTCGTCGATCTCGCCGATGACCTGTTCGACCAGATCCTCAAGCGTCACCAGACCGTCGACCCCGCCATATTCGTCGATCACCAGCGCCATGTGGATGCGGTCGCCCTGCATCTTGCGCAGAAGGACGCCGATCGGCATCGAGGGCGGCGCGAAGAGAAGCGGGCGCAAGAGCTTGCGCAGATTGAAGCGCGGGCGCGGCTCGGCGAAGGCGAACTGGAGCGCCAGGTCCTTCATGTGGATCAGGCCCTGCGGGTTGTCGAGCGTGCCCTTGAACACCGGCAGCCGCGAAAAGCCAGAGGAGCGGAAGGCGGCGATCAGTTCGGGCAGCGTGATCGTGACCGGCACCGCGACGATCTCGACCTTCGGGATGGCCACGTCATCGACGCGCATCTTGCGCAGGTTGCCGATGCCGGGCAGCGGCCCCGCGCCGGGGGTGGCGGCTGCGTCATCCGCTTCGTCCCGTTGCGCGCCGGGCCCGCCGAAGGCATCGAAGATGCGGCCAAGGAAGCCGCGTTGCGGAGACGGGCCTTCGTCGCCCTCGTCCGGTTCGGCCGTGGCGGCTCCTGCCGGACTGTCGTCGGATCGTTCACCCATGGGCAGTGCCTGTCTGGTCCTGATCTGTTGTCGCGAACTTCTGGTTCTGGCCGATTTGGGGCTCAGGCGTAGGGATTTGCAAGGCCCAAGGCCGTCATCGCCCGGACCTCGAGCCCTTCCATCACCTCGGCATCGGGGTCGGTCACATGGTCGTAGCCCAGAAGATGCAGCGTCGCGTGGATCAGAAGGTGGGTCACATGGTCGGCCATGGGGGTGCCCGCCGCCTCGGCCTCGCGCGCGCAGGTGTCCCAGGCGATGGCGATGTCGCCGAGTTCCTCGGGGTCGTCCGGGGTGCCCGTTTCGGGGGCCAGGGGCGCGCCGCCCGGTTCTTCGGCGCCGCGCTCCTCGGACGGCCAGGACAGGACGTTCGTCGCCTGCGCCTTGCCGCGAAAGTCGGCATTCAGGACGGCGATGCGGGCGTCGTCACAGGCCAGAAGGCTGATTTCGAACCCATCGGCCGGCAGGCCCACGACCGCCAGTGCCGCACCTGCGGCGCGGTCCGCGAGCGGTTCGAGGTCCAGATCCGACCAGCGCGGATCCTCGATCACAATGTCAACCAGCGGCACCATCGTCGCGGTCATAGGCCTCGATGATGCGGGCGACAAGGGGATGGCGCACCACGTCCTTGGCCGTGAAGTAGTTGAAGCTGATGCCCTTCACGCCGTCGAGGATGCGTTCGGCATCGGCCAGCCCCGAGTTGGTGCCGCGTGGCAGGTCGATCTGGGTGCGGTCGCCGGTGATGACCATGCGCGAGCCTTCGCCGAGGCGGGTCAGGAACATCTTCATCTGCATGGTCGTGGCGTTCTGTGCTTCGTCCAGGACGACGAAGGCATTGGCGAGCGTGCGTCCCCGCATGAAGGCCAGGGGCGCGATCTCGATGCGCTTTTCGGCCATCAGCTTTTCAAGCTGCTTGGCCGGAAGGAAGTCGTTCAACGCATCATAGAGCGGCTGCATGTAGGGATCGACCTTTTCCTTCATGTCGCCCGGCAGAAAGCCCAGCCGCTCGCCGGCCTCGACCGCAGGGCGGCTGAGGACGATCTTGTCGACATGGCCGCCGATCAGCATGGTCACGCCGACCGCGACGGCCAGATAGGTCTTGCCGGTCCCGGCCGGGCCGATGCCAAAGGCCATCTCGTGCTGGAAGAGGTTCTTGACGTAGGTCTTCTGCGCCTCGGTCCTGGGTTCGACCTGTTTCTTGCGGGTGCGGATCTCGACCCGGCCCTGCGCGAACATTTCCAGCTGTTCGTCGAGGCTCACCGGGCTTGGGCTGCCGGCCTCGACCATGTGGCGAAGGGCGGCGTCGATGTCGCCGGCGGCTGCGGGGCGGCCGGTTTCCAGACGGGCATAGAGGTCTTGCAGAACGGCGGCGGCCTGGACGCGCGCCTCGGGCGGGCCGACCAGCGCCAGCTGGTTGCCGCGGCGCAGGATGTGCAGGCCAAGCTGGTGTTCGATCTGCGCCAGATTGCGGTCGAACTCGCCGCACAGGTCGATCAGCAGGCGATTGTTGGGAAATTCGAGCAGCGTCTCGGCGTTGGGGTCGGGATGCGGCGGCGGGGTCAAGGCGCTGATGCCCAAAGGTCACTCCTTCCGGGTCCGCGAGCGTGCGGCCCCCTGCGGCGATGGTGCCTGCCGCTTTAAGCCATTGCAAGCACGGGATTGTGACGGGGTGATGACGGGGCGATGACGGGGTGTCGGCCCCCTCATCCGCCCATCGCGATCTGGTCCTGAAGGGCCTGCGCCATGTGGGCGAGCCTTTGGGCATAGCGCGCGCGAAGCCGGCCGCGCCCGAGCTTCAGGGTCTGCAGAAGGATGCGGGCCGACAGGGTGCGGGGCCGCACCTCGAGGTCGGACCAGAGCCGCGTCGCCTGCCGCGACAGGGGGGCGAGCGTCAGGCTGAGCGTGAAGGCAAAGCCGCCGCTTTCACCGGCAAGCGCTATCTTCTGCGGCGGGTCGAGCGCGGTCACATGGCTGGTGAGCGTGCGCATGCGGCCGCGATAGGGCACCTCGGCCTGCCAGTCGGAACCGACGGTCAGCATGCGCCCGCCGTCGGGGCGAAAAAGCCGCGCGCCCCGGTCGGCCGCGATCCGCTCGCCCAGCGCCACGTCGGTCAGCCGGGCATAGACCGCCTGCGCACCCGCTTCGATATCCGCACTTTCAACCAGCCGCATCGCGTTCCCTTCGCTGCCCCAATGCCGTCAGACCCGCCGGTCCGCAAGCCAGCCTTTCATCAGGAACGCCGCGATGGCCCCCGGACGGGGCGGCTTCATCCGGGGATGGCGGTCAGCAAAGGCGTCGGCCAAATCCTCGCGGCTGATCCAGAAGGCATCCTCGAGCTCGACCGGGTCAAGCGTGATCGGGCCGGTTTCCGCCTCGGCCCGGCAGCCGATCATCAGGGACGAGGGGAAGGGCCAGGGCTGGCTGGCCAGCACCTGGGCCGGGCCGCAGCGGATGGCGGTTTCCTCGTACACCTCTCGCGCGACGGCGGCCGAAATCGTCTCGCCCGGCTCCATGAAGCCGGCAAGAAGCGAATACATGCCCTCGGGCCAGCCCGGCGAGCGCCCGACCAGCAGTTCGTTGCCGCGCGTGACCAGCATGATGACCACGGGGTCGGTGCGCGGGAAATGCTGGGTGCCGCAGGCCGGGCAGTCGCGCCGCCAGCCGCCGTGCGATGACCGGGACGGCGCGCCGCAGTTGGCGCAGAAGCCGTGGGTCGCGTGCCAGTTCAGAAGCGCGCGCGCGGTGGCAGCCAGCGCCGCCTCTTCGGGGGGAAGTGTCGCCATGGCGCTGCGCAGTTCGGCAAAGCTTGCGTCGGCGATCTGGGGATGGGCCCAGCGGGCCGGATCGGTGACACCCGACGCGTCGCGCGCGGGTCCGATTTCCGCGTCCGGCCAGTCGGTCAGGTTCGCGGCAAAGCGCAGGGTGCCGTCGGCGGCGCGGCCAAGGAAAAGCGTCGCGGCATCCCGAACGGCCGGGTGGCCCGGCGGCAAGAGGGCGAGCCGCCCGTCACCGTCCAGAAGGACCCGCCCGCGCCAGAGGGGCAGGCAGAGCCCCTGCCCCGCGGCCCACAGCTCGGCCGCCCCCGGCCTCAGCGGCGCCTCCCGTTCAAATCCGCCGACAAAGGCCAACTCGTCGCGCATATCCGCCACCTGCCCGTTTGGGCGCGACAATAGCCGATCGGACGCGCCGCGCCAGAGGCACCGCAAGACAACCTGAAAGCGAATAATTCTGCAGAATCTGCAATTTGAGTGGACAATACAACAAGGCGGCCTAAGGTCGCCGCATGATGCGGGTGGGCAAGCTGGGAATGGAAGGAAGGGACGCGGCATTCCGGCTACGGATACTGGCCACAAGCGACCTGCATGCGCATTTGATGCCCTACGATTACGCCTGGGACCGGCCGCTGGCGCGGACGGGGCTTCTGGGCCTTGCCCCCCTGATCGAAGCCGCGCGGGACGAGGCCGGAAGGGACGCCTGCCTTCTGGTCGACAATGGCGACAGCCTTCAGGGCAGCCTGATCGGCGACCGGCTGCGGCTGGGCGGGCGGGGGCCGCTCGCGGGGCTTCATCCGATGATCGCGGCGATGAACGCGCTCGGCTACGATGGGGCGACGCTTGGCAATCACGACATGGATTTCGGCCCGGCGCTCGTCGAGCGGATCGCCGGGGGCGCGGCCTTTCCGATCGTCCTGTCGAACCTCGTTCGCGAGCGGGGGGCGAGCCCGGACGGCGATCGCCCGCTGCTGCCGCAAGTGGCGATGATCGAGCGGCGGCTGACCGCGCCCGACGGGCGGCAGGCGACGTTGCGCATCGGCCTTCTGGGGTTGATGCCGCCACAGGTCCTGATGTGGGAACATAACGTCATCGGCACGCAGCTTCAGGCGCGGCCCATCGTCGAGGCGGCGCGGCACTGGGTCGGTCACCTGCGTGACGCAGGCGCCGACCTGGTGGTGGCGCTCTGCCATTCCGGGATCGACGCGGCCGAGGCGGGACGGGCTGATCCGGGGCGGGCTGATCCGGGGCGGGCCGAGGCAGAGAATGCGGCCCTTGGCGTCGCGGCCCTGCCGGGGGTGGACGTGGTCGTCTCGGGCCATACGCATGGGATTTTCCCGGGGCCGGACTGGCCGAGCACCACCGCGATTGACGGGCGGACGGGACGGCTGGCGGGCAAGCCTGCAGTCATGCCGGGCTGCTGGGGGTCGCATCTGGGGCAGGTCGACCTGACGCTTACGCATGGCGCCGGCGGCTGGCGCATCACCGGGCAGGACGCGCGGCTGATCCCGGCGCCGGCAGGGCGGCGGCGCGGGACGGCGCCGCTCACTCAGCTTCTTCGGCCCGCGCACCGGGCGACGATCGCTGCGGCGCGCAAGCCGATCGGCGCGACGGCCCAGCCGCTGTCGAGCTATCTCGCGCCGCTTGGCCCGACGGTCGCGCTGGCGCTCGTCCACGAGGCGCAGGGCGACTGGCTCGGCGCCATGGTCGAGGGGACGGCCCTTGCCCACCTGCCGCGCCTTTCGGCCGCGAGCGCGCTCAAGTCGGGCGGCCGGGGCGGCCCGCAACATTACACCGACATTCCCGCGGGCCCGCTCGAGCGGCGCCATGTCGCGGACCTTTATCCCTTCCCGAACACGCTCGCGGTCCTCAGGCTGTCGGGCGCGCGGGTGCGGGACTGGCTCGAACGCTCGGCCGCCCTTTACGCGCGGATCGAGCCCGGCCTCCGCGACCAGCCGCTTCTGGACCCGGCGATGCCTGCCTACAATTTCGACACGATTGCCGGGCTGACCTACCGCATCGACCCGACGGCGCCGGCCCTCTTTGGACCCGGCGGGGCGCGGGTCGGCGATCGCGGCGCGGGGCGAGTGCGCAACCTTCTCTGGCGGGGGGTGCCGGTCGAGGACGGCCAGGACTTCCTGGTCGTCACCAACAACTACCGGGCGAGCGGCGGCGGCGGTTTTCCGGGCATTGGCCTTGATGCGATCGTGCATGATTCGTCGATGGGCGTGCGCGACCTTCTGACCCGCCACATCGCGCGGGGTCTGGCTTCGCGCGCGCGCGCACCGGACCCGGCCACCGACCCAACTGCACCCTTCTGGTCGCTCGACCTGCCGCCCGGCACCTCGGCCCTGTTCGAGACGGGGCCCGGCGCGCTCAGGCATGGGGCGCTCAGGCAGGGGGCGGTGATGACGGGGCTGGCGCTATCGCCGCGCGGCCTGACCGAAGCGGGCTTCCTGCGCCTGTCGGTAACGGCGGGGGCGGTAACGGGGGGGTCGGTAACGGCGGGGCGGGCGGCGGACGCCCCTGCCGCAGGCCACGGCTTGCCTTCAGGCGCGAACGCGCCTATGTGAGCGGTCGAGAGGTTGGCGCGGGCGAGCGCCTCGCCAACCCGGTCAGGTCCGGAAGGAAGCAGCCGTAACGAGCCC